>VAPK010489735.1_pt1 | contig 17564 bp, 17 predicted proteins | sample 3395031 | NCBI WGS metagenome assembly VAPK01 (sample SAMN08290443, study PRJNA428436) | hydrothermal vent metagenome | isolation source: Deep-sea hydrothermal vent chimney 1 | place: Pacific Ocean: Juan De Fuca Ridge
GTTTTCGTGATACAACCTTCTTAAACCGCAACCGCATCTCTTTTAACAAAGCATCAAAGCCTTCGCCTTGAAAGACCTTGGTTAAAAACACACCTTCTTTTTTCAAGTTCTGTAGTGCAAAATCTAATGCCAGCTCGACCAAATACATGCTGCTCGGTTGATCAATGGCATCCACTCCTGATAAGTTGGGGGCCATATCTGATAAAACAAGGTCTATACTTCGACCGTCTAACACTTCATTCAGTTCAGCCAACGGCGCATCTTCCCGAAAATCACCTTGTATAAAGTGTACACCTGTTAAAGGCGTCATGGGCAAAATGTCTAACGCAATCACCACGCCTTTATTGCCCACACGCCGCAGTGCATAGTCTGACCATCCGCCAGGTGCCGATCCCAAATCAACCACCACCATACCCGGTCGCATCAATTTATCTTTCTTATCTAGTTCTTCTAATTTAAACACCGCGCGCGATCGCACACCTTCTTGCTGCGCTCTTTTAACGTATGGATCTTTAAAATGTTCTTGTAACCAATTATGGCTGGATTTACTTTTCGCCACCTTAATCTGCCTTATCCATCGTCACCACCAATACCAAGCCCAGTAAACTAACAATGGCATAAATAAGTCGGCTTACTTTATGCCACAACGTAAACATCTCAGATAAAGCAGAATTTTCCTGCCATGCAAGCTGTTTCAGCTCAACAATTTGTACTTGTGTCACCCAGATAAATATCGCCATCAATAGTAACATCGCCAACAGCAACCATGCTCGCCAACAACGGAAGATTTTTTTGCCTTGCGATAGCCATTTAGTGAGAAATAAAATACTCGCACACGCCACCCCTAAAAACATCACAATCCGAAACAATTTACCAGCAAAGGTCGCCGCTAGCGTGACATCACCTAAGGATACAAACGCCATCGGCACCACTAAGTAACCGACAGTCCATAGGCTACCAATCCATAAGGTCAGCAGTAATCTTTCACCAATCATAGGTATCTCTCAGGCCTTATCAAGCCTCATACTTAACCGCAAGTATTTCATATTCAATATTGCCGCCTGGTGCCTGCACCGTTGCAATATCCTCAATTTCCTTACCAATCAATGCCCGTGAAATAGGGGAGCTTATTGAGACACGACCCAAAGTAATATCCGCTTCATAATCGCCTACTAATTGATAGGTCACTTCTTCATCCGTCTCAATATTCACCAAATCAACTGTCACGCCGAACACCACGCGGCCATTTTGGTTTAATGCCGACACGTCAATCACTAATGCATTTGAAATAATGCCATCCAATTCCTTAATTCTGCCTTCAATAAAGCTTTGTTGCTCTTTCGCCGCATGGTATTCCGCATTTTCTTTCAAATCACCATGCGCGCGCGCTTCTGCAATCGCAGAGACCACTTCAGGCCGCGCTTCGGTTTTAAGCCTATGTAACTCTTCTCGAACGGCATCCGCGCCGCGTGATGTTAGAGGGAGTGTATCTGCCATCCTACTTATCCTTTTAATTCTTCATGCAATGTTTGCAAACGGTTCACCGTTGATACATTTTCACTGCGTAATGCGGCACACGTTGCCCGCGCTGCGGCCAAGGTGGTCGTATAGTTCACTTGATGCTGCAATGCCCCGCGACGAATTTCGCGAGAATCGGCTACTGATTGACGCCCTTCCGTTGTGTTCACAATCAAGGCAATCTCATCATTTTTGATCAAATCAACAATATGCGGCTGACCTTCTGCCACTTTATTCACATGCGCACACGCCACACCCGCATCATTCAATACTTTCTGCGTGCCACGTGTTGCGAGTAATTCAAAGCCTAACGCAATTAAGTCTTTTGCAATCGGACTAATCGCTTCCTTATCCACACTCCGCACGCTGATAAACGCCTTGCCGCCTGTTGGTAACACAACACTTGCCGCTAATTGTGATTTCGCAAAAGCTTCGCCAAAGGTCCGACCAACACCCATCACTTCACCGGTCGACTTCATCTCAGGGCCCAAAATAGGGTCGACACCTTGGAATTTGATAAACGGGAATACCGCTTCTTTCACCGAATAATATTCAGGAATCACTTCTTCTGTCACACCTTGCTCAACTAAGCTACGACCCGCCATACAACGCGCCGCCACTTTCGCCAATGGCACTCCAATCGCTTTAGAGACATACGGTACCGTACGCGATGCCCGCGGATTCACTTCCAGCAAATAAATCTTCTCGCCTTGAATTGCAAACTGCGTGTTCATCAGACCTACAACGCCCAGCTCTAAGGCCATTAAACGCACTTGCTCGCGCATTTGATCTTGGATTTCTTCGCTTAAACTGTAAGAAGGCAAGGCACAGGCTGAATCACCCGAATGCACACCTGCTTGCTCAATATGCTCCATAATGCCGCCGATCAATACATCTTTACCATCACAAATCGCATCAACATCCACTTCAATCGCATCATCTAAGAATCGGTCTAATAATACCGGTGAATCATTTGAAACAGAGATCGCTGTTTTCATATAACGATTCAATTCTTCTTCGTTATATACGATTTCCATGCCACGGCCTCCTAATACATAAGACGGACGCACTACCAAGGGATAACCAATTTCAGCCGCTTGTGCTGCCGCAGAATCTGCTGAGAAAGCCAAACGGTTAGGCGGTTGAAGCAATCCCAGCTTTTCAACCATTTGTTGGAAGCGTTCCCGATCTTCCGCATGGTCAATCGCATCTGGCGAGGTGCCAATAATGGGCACGCCCTCTGCTTCTAAAGCACGGGCTAATTTTAATGGCGTTTGACCACCATATTGCACAATCACGCCTTTTGGCTGTTCAATGGCAACGATTTCCAATACATCTTCAAGTGTTAATGACTCGAAATACAAACGATCCGACGTATCATAATCCGTTGAAACCGTCTCCGGATTGCAGTTCACCATAATGGTTTCATAACCATCATCGCGCAAGGCTAATGCCGCATGCACACAACAATAATCAAACTCAATCCCTTGACCAATTCGGTTCGGGCCTCCGCCTAAAATCATGATCTTGTCACGACTGGTTGGATTCGCCTCACACTCTTGCTCATAAGTTGAATACATATACGCTGTATCACTTGCAAACTCAGCGGCACAAGTATCAACCCGTTTATAAACCGGCCGCACATTTAAATCATGACGATGTTGGCGCACTTGTTTTTCTGTTTTGTGTAATAACTTCGCCATCCGAGAATCAGAGAAGCCTTTACGCTTTAACCCACGCATTTGCCCTGCTTCAATAGAGGATAAAGAATGCGTTTTTAAATCATTTTCAATATCAACAATCTCTTGCACTTGCACCAAGAACCATGGATCGATTTTGGTCAGCTGTTGAATTTCATCATAGCTAAAGCCATAACGGAAGGCATCCGCCACATACCAAAGGCGATCTGATCCTGGTAAGCGTAATTCGCGACGCAAGGTATCGGCCACATCATCCGCTGATAAATCGGTGATCTCAGTCAAACCATCTCGATCAATCTCTAAGCCCCGTAACGCTTTTTGCAATGATTCTTGGAAGTTACGACCAATCGCCATCACTTCACCCACAGATTTCATCTGCGTGCTTAAACGGTTATCTGCTTGTGGAAATTTCTCAAAAGTAAACCGTGGGATCTTCGTCACCACATAATCAATTGAAGGCTCAAACGAAGCTGGCGTTGCGCCACCTGTAATTTCATTCTGCAATTCATCCAGCGTATACCCCACGGCTAATTTCGCCGCCACTTTCGCAATGGGGAAACCCGTTGCTTTCGATGCCAAGGCAGATGAACGTGATACCCGTGGGTTCATTTCAATAATAATCAACCGGCCTGTTTCAGGATGCACCGCAAACTGCACGTTTGAGCCACCCGTATCAACACCAATTTCACGCAATACCGCCAACGAGGCATTCCGCATAATTTGATATTCTTTATCCGTTAATGTTTGCGCAGGTGCCACGGTAATCGAATCACCAGTATGCACGCCCATCGGATCAAAATTTTCAATCGAACAGATAATGATGCAGTTATCTTTACGATCACGCACCACTTCCATTTCATATTCTTTCCAGCCGATAATGGATTCTTCAATCAATAGCTCTGATGTTGGGCTCAGATATAAACCACGCTGACAAATATCAACAAAATCGACCATATTGTAGGCAATCCCACCACCACTGCCACCCATCGTAAATGACGGCCGAATGATCACAGGAAAACCAAATAACTTTTGCGCTTCTAAAGACTCATCCATCGTATGCGCGATAGCTGATTTGGGCATATCCAAACCAATTTTGGTCATCGCCTTTCGGAATAAATCACGATCTTCGGCTTTATTGATGGCCTCACTATCTGCACCAATCATTTCAACGCCGAATTCTTTCAATACTCCTTCGCGTTCAAGATCCAAGGCACAGTTCAATGCCGTTTGCCCGCCCATGGTCGGCAAGATCGCATCAGGCCGTTCTACCTTGATAATCTCGCGCACCGCTTCCCATGTCACCGGCTCGATATAGGTCGCATCCGCCATATTGGGATCAGTCATAATCGTTGCGGGATTTGAGTTTACTAGAATGACGCGGAAGCCTTCTTCGCGCAGCGCCTTACACGCTTGTGCACCCGAATAATCAAATTCACACGCTTGCCCAATGACAATGGGACCCGCGCCTAAAATCAAAATGCTGTTTATGTCAGTACGTTTTGCCATGGTGCCTTACTTACCTTTTGATTCAAGTAAATCGATAAAATAATCGAAGAGTGGTGCCGCATCTTGTGGGCCGGGGCTTGCTTCTGGATGACCTTGAAAGCTAAAAGCAGGTTTGCTGGTATGATGAATCCCCTGCAAGGTGTCATCGAATAAAGAGCGGTGTGTCGCGCGTAATGAGACAGGAAGCGAGGCTTCATCCACTGCAAAACCATGATTCTGGCTGGTGATCATCACTCGTTTACTGCTTAAATCTTGTACTGGATGGTTGGCACCATGATGGCCAAATTTCATTTTTGAAGTTTGTGCACCACAAGCCAACGCCAGCAATTGATGGCCCAAACAAATTCCGAAAATCGGCAAGTCTTTTTCTAGCAAGGTTTGAATCGCTTCAATCGCATAAGTGCACGGTTCAGGATCACCTGGGCCATTGGATAAAAATACGCCATCTGGATTTAATGCCAACACATCTGCCGCAGAAGTTTGCGCAGGCACCACGGTTAATCGACAGCCGCGCTCTACTAACATCCGCAGAATATTATTTTTTGCACCAAAATCATATGCCACCACATGAAATTTAGTCGGCGCTGCTTGTGATTCACCCGATAAATGCCAACACGCATCGGTCCATTCATGCGATTTTGATGTCGTCACTTCTTTCGCTAAATCCATGCCTTTCAGCCCAGCAAAGCCTTTTGCCTCTGCAATAGCCGCATCCACATCAATATTATCACCAGCAACGATACAGCCTTTTAACGCACCTTTTTCACGTAAGCGGCGCGTTAAACTCCGCGTATCAATACCTGCGAGGCCAATAATATTATGCTGTTCAAGATACGCATCTAATGCGCCTTCACTCCGCCAGCTGCTCACGACGGGAGAATATTCTCGAATAATTAAGCCACTGGCATGAATTTTAGTTGATTCTTCATCTTCCTTATTCACCCCCACATTACCAATATGCGGATACGTTAAGGTCACGATCTGGTTGCTATAAGACGGATCCGTTAAGATTTCTTGATAGCCTGTCATCGATGTATTAAATACCACCTCGCCAACTGATTGCCCAATGGCACCAATTGATTCGCCGTGATATACCGTGCCATCTTCAAGCGCGAGTAATGCACTAGTTCGCAAGAGAAACCTCCAAATCAGATAAAAATAATGGGCAAGCGATCGCCTTCCCCAGATGAAATCCCGCTAATTCTATCGTAAAACGGCCTATTTAGTCCATGTTATTACGTATAATATTTATGCTATTATTGTCTCTTAAATATTGACTCTATATGACCAAACTGCTTGGTGTCTGAATGAAAAATAAACCCATGAAAAATGCTTTACTCTCTCATCGCCCTCGCCGATTGCGCAAAGATGCTTTTTCTCGTCGACTCGTGCGTGAAAATAGCGTGAGCATCGGTGACCTCATCTATCCTATGTTTGTATTGGAAGGCAATAACCGCCGCGAGGCTGTGAGATCCATGCCTGGCGTTGAGCGATTGAGTTTAGATTTGTTGCTGGAAGAAGCACGACTCATCCATGATTTAGGCATCCCCGCGATTGCGCTCTTTCCCGTTATTTCACCAGAATTAAAAACAGAGTGTGCTTCCGAAGCTTTTAACCCCGAAGGTTTAGTACAAAAAACAGTTCGCGCGTTAAAATCCGCTTTGCCTGATCTGGGTATTATTACTGATGTGGCACTCGACCCCTTCACGACCCACGGCCAAGATGGTTTAGTTGATGAAAGTAGTTATATTCTGAACGATGAGACCGTTGACGTGTTAGTTAAACAAGCTTGCTCACATGCCGAAGCAGGTGCAGACATCGTTGCACCCTCAGATATGATGGATGGCCGCATTGGCGCTATTCGTGAACAATTAGAAATACACGGTTTTATCAATACCAAAATTCTGGCTTATAGCGCCAAATATGCTTCTAGCTTCTATGGGCCTTTCCGTGATGCTGTAGGCTCGGCAAAAAACCTTGCAGGGGCAAGTAAAGAAAGCTACCAAATGGACCCTGCTAATAGTGATGAAGCCTTGCATGAAGTGGCATTAGATATTGATGAAGGTGCTGATATGGTGATGATTAAGCCAGGCATGCCTTACCTTGATATTGTGTATCGCGTGAAAACCACCTTTCAAAAACCGACCTTTGTTTACCAAGTGAGCGGTGAGTATGCAATGCTCAAAGCCGCCGCACAAAATAGTTGGCTAGATGAAAAAACCACCGTTATGGAAAGTTTATTAGCATTCAAACGTGCTGGTGCCGATAGTATTCTGACCTATTTCGCGAAAGATGTCGCACAATGGCTAAGCAACAAATGACCGACCATTACACCGTTATCGGCAACCCTATTCACCATAGTAAATCTCCCTTAATTCATACTGAGTTCGCAAAACAAACTGAGCAAGATATGGATTATATTGCCAAAGAAATTCCAATCGATGGTTTAGTCACAGGATTAAAACAACTGGCTTCCGATGGATTTAAAGGCATTAATGTCACCGTGCCATTTAAAGAACAAGTCTGGCAAGCCGTGGATGGGGAAAGCCCTGAAGCCACCCTGGCCGGTGCAGTTAATACGGTTTCTTTTCGTGAAGATGGCTCGTTATATGGCGACAATACGGATGGCACGGGTTTATGCCGTGATCTCATCGATAACCATCATATTACCCTAACAAATAAACGTGTTTTATTACTCGGCGCCGGTGGTGCTGCACGTGGCGTTATCCAACCCTTGCTTTCCTACCGCCCTAGTCAATTGCTTATCGCTAACCGAACTATCAGTAAAGCCGAGCAACTCGCTGAGCTATTTGCTGAGTTTGGCGTGACGCATGGGTGTGGGTTTAAGGCATTAACCGGCCAATTTGATATTGTTATCAATGCCACTGCAGCGAGCCTACAAGGCGAAGTGCCACCATTGCCTGATAATATTTTAGCTGAGAATGCAGTCTGTTATGACATGATGTATGGTGATAGCGATACGGCCTTTATTGCTTGGGCAAAACAACATCATGCAGCCAAAGCAATCGATGGATTAGGCATGTTAGTAGAACAAGCAGCTGAAGCTTTTTTCATTTGGCGCGGCATTCGACCTGAAACGCAAGCCGTTATCCAACAACTCAGGAACAAACCCTCGTCAGCGATTTAGAACTGCCACGCGTCCAAATCTTTCAATTCATCCACTGCATCATCATTGCCTTGCGCCGCCGCCCTGAAAAACCATTTAATCGCTTCAGTCTTGTCTTGTTTGACACCTTCGCCATCTTTATAGCTAATACCTAATTCATATTCAGCATCAGAATCACCCTGATCTGCCGATTTTTGATACCACTTAAAGGCCTCAACATCATCCTCTCTGATGCCTTCACCATCATCATAACTAACGGCTAAATTATATTGTGCCTCGGGGTCGCCTTGATCTGCTGATTTACGATACCAAACAACGGCTTCCGCATGATCTGTCGGAACGCCCTCTCCCTCATCATAGCTCACCGCCAAATTATATTGTGCCTCAGCATGCCCCTGATTCGCCGCTTTAAGATACCATCTTACTGCTGCTTCATGATCTTCTTCCAATCCATCAGCAAAATCATATGCCATCGCCAACTCATATTGTGCGGGGGCATGGCCCTCCTTCGCCAACATCATCATAGCTTGAAGCTGGTCGCTCAATTCCGCTTCTGCAAACGCAGGGATAGAAAATGACACACAGAAGGACAGTACGAATAGCATGATTTTTTTCATCATTATTCCTTGTTTTTTTAATTGAGGGAGATTGTTGCTCAGGATGCATCTAAAAATAAATGCCCCACAGTGCCGTTGTGAACGGTGTTCCTGAACCATCTTTTGGTTCAAGTCGGTACTTCTTAGTAGCTTTGGGCTTCCTATTCAAGATAGGCTTGCTCACCCACTCCCAATCAGTTCCTGTGCATAAATGCTTATCGGGTCAAGAAACGAATGCCACTGACGCACACCGCAGGGACTAATTAAGATCATACGCCTTTATTTCAAGAAAAGGGAATCATTCTGAACTAACGACTTAAATAAAAAAATTCTTATGTGAATTGTTTTGTTCTTACCACACCAAACAAACCCAGTAAGACAGTAAGCAATAATATTGCCCACCCATTAAAGGTAGGCACCGCTTGGGGAGGCCCCAAAACTTCAATAACCGAATGCGCCATTAATCCAGACCAGTGACCAAAATCTACATTATTCAAATTGTATAAATAAAGCGTATTCGCCCCTGTATTTACAAAATTTGTAATATCAATCCGCGCGGTTTGGTATTGTTGATCGAGCCCACCGCCTTCCAGCGCGCCAATAGCAGCGCCATTAATGTAAACCGATTCATTCGGACCATTGATTGTGCCGTCATTATCACCTAAGAAATTATCGGCTGCAAAATAGACTGTAATAAAGGCGGCCGTAATATCTGTTTCTGTGACCGTGAAGGGGAATGCATAAAGGACTGAGAGCTGTGTGAGGCGCACATCTGTATTACTTATCCATTGTGCTGCGGGGTTAATAGGCAGGGAAGGAAACCAGCCAGCCGGAAGAGAATTATTGACTAATACCGCGTTTGGGCCTGTATCCGCAGCCGTAAAGTCTGCTGGTGTAAAAAGAGGAAAGGGCCCACCGCCGCCAGGCACACCAAGTGTTGATGTATCCGGTGCTATTACGAGCATTGTCGCCGCATCCACCCCTGTCACTAACGTAATGGTTTCATCAGCATAACTACTGCTAAGAAATAGTGCACACATTAAAGCAATTAAAATTTCAAACTGTTTTTTCATTAACCTACCCCACCCCAAAAAAATTATAGCCTAGCATTAATCTCAACAATTATGATTCAGATCGTATAAATTAATTTATGTTAGAACGCTTGCATTGTATTCTTATCACGCCTAAATAACCTAAAAATGAAGTAAGCAATAATAAGCTCCATATATTCAGAGTAGGTACGACTTGAGGAGAATTAAGAATTTCAATAACGGCGTGTGCCATCAATCCAGCAGAACTGGCGCCATCTGTTTGCAGTAAATAAAGCATATTTGCGCCCGTGTTGACCGCACTAGTAATGTTGATCCGAGAAGTTTGATATTCTGCTGTGAAGTTATTTCCGGCAATCAGATCACCGCCTTCCTCAGCACCGATTGCAATGCCATTAATGTAAACAGATTCATTCGGGCCATCTGCAGCGATTCCATTATCATCACCGAGAAAGTCATCGGCGGCAAAATACACCGTAATAAAAGCCGAAGCAATATCTGTTTCTGTAATCGTAAACGGGAAAGCATATAGTGCAGTGCGTTGATTTCGACTGCCATCCACATCTGCAATCCACTGTGCAGCTGGATTAATGACTAAAGAGTCAATCCAAGGCCCACCCAACACACTTGTCGGTGTTCTCAATCCTGCATTGAGTATAACTGCCGCAGGGCCTGCATCGGCAGCAGCAAAGTCTGCAGGTGTAAATGCAGCGGCAAAGGCTCCGTTACTGGCTGGATGCGTTAGAACCGTTGCCGTGTCCACTCCGCTTGTGAGGTTAATGACTTCACTTGCACTGCCGCTAGTCGCAATGAATAGGGCGCCTAAGACAAACAAACTTTTAAATAAATTTTTCATTCCCGAACCCAGCTTACTTTTCTTACTTGAATTAAAGGTAATGTTTATATTTCTACTTGTTGGGCTTCTTCTAGGAAAACAGCGACACGTTCCGTCAAGTTTTCGAGCTGACGCCCCACATCCTCTTTATCTTTTGATTCCGCACCATTTAGTTTTACAACATCATTCGCTAAATTTAGCGCCGCCAATACCGCAATGCGGTCTAACCCAACGATTTTTCCTGCATCACGAATTTCCCGCATTTTCCCATCTAGCAATGCGGCTGAAGATTCAAGTGCTTCCCGCTCCTCAGCTGGGCAAGCAACTTGATACTCTTTGCCTAAAATTCTGACAGTTACCGGCAGGCTCATAACACGTCATCCACCGCTTTCAAGCGTTCTATCATTGAATCAATACCTTGTCTTGCCTGTTGGCGCTGCGCAATCAGTGTGCCACGCTCTTCTAGCCAACGCGTTTGTTTGGCTTTTAACAACTTATTTTCCTCACGCAAATCATAAGCACTCCGTAACAGTGCCTCAACATGTTGTTCTAGTTGTTTTATCGCATTTTTTTCCATGGAGCGCTCTTCATACCCATTAAGATCTAACGTTACTATAGCTGTGTGCTGCCAAGCTGGTCAATAGATGGCATAATAACAGTTTACGATAAACAGGTTATCTTAATGTCAGAACACGACTTACCCATCCCCTTCCCGTCTCCCAATGCAACAGGAGATGGCCCTGCTGGTACAACAGAATTACAAGGCGCGCTATGTGGCCTACTTTGTGTTAACCCACATGCAAATAGAATGACATGGGCAAATAATTTATTCCCAGAATTAGAAATAGATGAACAAGAACAACTCGACCTTAGCGCGCTATTTGACGATACAGTACAACAACTCAATAGCCTTGATTTTGATTTCCAGATCGATGTGCCCGATGATAATGCACCGTTGGCTTCGCGTATTTTAGCTTTGTCTGATTGGTGCCAAGGCTTGGTGTATGGCCTCGGTGTATCAGGCCTCAAACAAGAAGCCGATTTATCTGTCGATAGCCGAGAATATCTCACTGATCTGATCCAAATTAGCCAAGTTGATGCCGAATCCTTATCGCAATCCGATGCCGAAGAAGGTTATTTTGCAGAACTCATCGAATATCTTCGCATGGGCTTATTTCTGCTTTATGGTGAATTGCAGCCCATCAACCCCGATGATAATTCAGAGCAACATTAATGAACAAAGCTGAATTTCCTCGCCGGCGGCAGCATCTAATGGATGTCATGGGTCCAGATAGTATTGCTGTGTTACCCAATGCACCTGTTATAACACGTAATCGAGATGTGGATTTTCCACATCGTAGCGATAGCAATTTTCATTATCTCACTGGATTCCCTGAACCGGAATCTGTTTTAGTATTGATTCCTGGCCGCCCCCAAGGAGAAACCATTCTATTCTGCCGCGAGCGACATTTAGAAAAAGAAATTTGGGATGGTTATCGTGCGGGGCAGGAAGGTGCGTGTGAACATTATGGTGCTGACGATGCTTACCCAATTGATGATCTAGATGATATTTTGCCAGGATTGTTAGAAGGGAAAGAACGCGTTTATTACACGATGGGCAATCAGCCAGAATTTGACCAACACATGATCGGTTGGCTCAATAAACTACGTAAATTCTCTCGCCAAGGGTTGCACTCGCCAACTGAAATCATCGAACTTGATCATGCCTTAAATGAACTGCGCTTATTTAAAAGCAGCGCTGAAATAAAAGCCATGCGCCGTGCTGCTGAGATTTCTGCTGCCGCCCATATTCGCGCGATGCAATTTACCCAAGTGGGCAAATGGGAATATGAAGTAGAAGCTGAAATTATTCATGACTTCATGCGCAATGATTGTCGTAGTGCAGCCTACCCCTCTATTGTTGGCGGGGGCGAGAATGGCTGCATTCTGCATTATATTGAAAACAATAAAAAGTTAAAAAATAAGGCACTACTGTTGATCGATGCCGGGGCTGAATATGATTATTATGCAGGCGACATCACACGGACATTCCCTGTTAATGGCAAATTCACTACCAGCCAGAAAGCCTTGTATAACATCGTGCTTGCCGCCCAAAAATCCGCAATTGAGGAAGTGAAACCCGGTAACCACTGGAATCAGCCGCATGAAGCTGCCGTCCGTGTGCTCACAGAAGGTTTAGTTGATCTTGGCCTGCTAAAAGGCAAAGTGACCACCTTAATCAAGAATGAAAAATACCGTGAATTTTATATGCATCGCACAGGGCATTGGCTCGGCATGGATGTACATGATGTGGGCGATTATAAAATTGGGGAGGATTGGCGAGAGCTCGAAGCAGGCATGGTGCTGACTGTTGAGCCTGGCTTATATATTCGCGACCCCAAAGGCGTGGCAAAGCAATGGCAGTTTACTGGCATTCGAATTGAAGATGACGTGCTCGTCACCAAAACGGGTTACGATATCTTATCTAAAGATGCACCCAAAGAAATAGATGAGATTGAAGCACTGATGGCATGAAAAAAGTAGATTACGATCTGATTATTGTAGGCGGCGGCATGGTCGGCGCGAGCTTGGCTTGTGCCCTAGCAGATAGCCCACTTAATATCGCTGTTATTGAAGCTATCCCCTATTCAGCAAGTGAGCAACCTAGCTATGATGATCGTGCTATTGCGCTTTCTTATGGCTCACAACGTATCTTCAAATCTATTGGCCTATGGTCAGATTTATCACAACATAGCACGCCCATTCTTAATATTCATATTTCTGATCGCGGCCATTTTGGCAGCACTCGCCTCTCTGCCAAAGCAGAAAATGTACCCGCACTAGGCCACGTTATTTTAGCGCGTTCTGTTGGCAAAGTATTGCAGAAAAAAATCAATAATCAATCGAACCTTGAACTACATTGCCCCACCAGCATTCAATCACTCGAACAATATAATGACCATGTCAATATCACCCTTGATGGTGGGAAAAATTTAACGACACGTTGCCTTGTTGCTGCCGATGGTAGCCGCTCCACTGTGCGCCAACAATTAAAGCTAGACACACAAAGCCACAACTACCAACAAACTGCCATCATCGCCAATATCACCCCCGAACGACCTCACCAAAATCGTGCATTTGAGCGCTTCACTGATTCAGGGCCCTTAGCATTATTACCCATGCCTGATAATCGCTGCAGCCTCGTGTGGACAGTCAATTCTGGTGACGAACAAGCTCTACTTGCGCTGCGTGATACCGACTTCCTCGCCCAGCTCCAAGCGCGCTTCGGTTATCGCCTCGGTGAACTCAAGCAAGTCGGTGAGCGACAAAGTTACCCGCTGCATTTAGTGCAATCAGACCAACCCGTGCAACACCGCGTTGTACTTATCGGTAATGCCGCCCACACCCTCCATCCCGTTGCAGGCCAAGGTTTCAATTTAGGATTACGTGATGTCGCTGCGCTAGCTGAAGTATTGCATAACAATCTAGATGATTGTGGGGCCGCCCGTGCCTTGCATGATTACAAAGAATGGCGGGAAGCGGACCAAGATGATGTTATTAACATCACGCATAATCTCGTTCACCTCTTCAGCCAGTCCAACGCGATTATGGGCCAAGTCCGCGGCGCAGGGCTAGCGGCGACCAATGCCTTGCCGCCGCTTAAACACTGGCTCGCTGCCAAAAGTATGGGCTTGGGTCGAAAACAACCTAAGCTAGGACGAGGCCTTAAATTATGACGCCCGACTACGACATTATCATCGTCGGTGGCGGCATGGTCGGCGCCACGCTTGCCCTCTCCCTGAGTCAACAAGCCGATCTCAAGATCGCCTTAATCGAAGGCTATCCACCTGCGCAGTTAGCAGAAAATGATCTGCCTGATTTGCGTGTTAGTGCGCTAACGCACACCTCCGAATCGCTATTCCGACACCTAGGCACCTGGCAGCAATTATTCCAAAAGAGAATCAGCCCTTATCGCAATATGCATGTATGGGAGTCTCCTTCGACAAATTCAGAACAGGCGGAACGACATGAAGTGCATTTTGATAGTGCCAACATTGGCGAGCCCACACTTGGCCATATCATTGAAAACTGCCATCTTCAGCAAATTTTATTGCAGCAATGCCAGCAGGCCACTAATATCGACTTCCGCTGCCCTGCCAAGCCCACTGCATTAGATCTCGATGGTGAACTCCCAACACTCACCTTAGAAGATGAGCATATCCTCACGGCTAAGCTGATCGTCGCCGCAGATGGTGCACGCTCTCCCTTGCGCGACTGGGCGGGCATCAATGCACGTGGCTGGGATTATCAACAGCATGCCGTTGTTTGCACTGTCACCACTGAAAGAACACATCAACAAACGGCATGGCAACGCTTCCTACCCACCGGTCCGCTTGCCTTCTTGCCGCTCGCCGATCTGCATCAATGTTCCATCGTCTGGTCCACCACACCTGATGCAGCCAAACAACTTTGTGACTTATCAGAAACAGAATTTTGCCAACAAATTGGCGATGCCTTTGAACATCAACTCGGTCAAGTGCACCATGTTAGCAATCGATTGAGCTTCCCATTAAGGCTAAGCCACGCGCAAGACTATGTTAAACCAGGTTTCGCGCTAGTCGGTGATGCAGCCCACACCATTCACCCGTTAGCAGGCCAAGGCGTGAATATCGGCTTACTCGATGCGGCAGCGCTCCGAGATACAATTATTACCGCCCACCAACGCAACCGACAAATTGGCAGCCTGCAAACGCTCCGAAAATACCAACGCCAACGCAAAGCAGATAATTTAGCCATGCAGTTCACAATGGATGGTTTTAAACGCTTATTCGGTAGTCAACTCGCCCCCATCAAATGGGCGCGACGTTTTGGGCTTAACCGTGTCAACCAAACTCAATTCCTAAAGAATCATTTTATGAAACAAGCGACAGGATCGCAAAATAAAGCTAACGATGCTTAAACTCAAAACACCCCCACCAGTTTATGTACTGCTTATTGGCATAATAATGTGGCTACTCAACCGCTATATCCCCATCGCCACACTATTTTCTCCACCATGGACAAAACTCGCTTACCTACCGATCATCTTAGCGCTTCTCGTTGATATCATTTCATTAATCCAATTCTTCCAAGCCCACACCACCTTCAATCCCATGCGACCCGATAAATCAGAAAGTCTTGTCACCACAGGCATGTATCACTTCTCGAGAAACCCCATGTATGTTGGCCTGCTCTGCTGGCTTATCGGCTGGGGAATATTATTAGGCAGTCTTTCGCCCTTCTTGATGCTGCCTGTTTTTGTTTGGCTCATAACAACGCAACAAATTATGCCTGAAGAACAAATCCTACTGACTAAATTTGGCGACCAATATCAGGATTATATGATGTCTGTTAAGCGGTGGTTTTAATCTGAATGTTAGTGAGAAACACTATCGCGACGTAACACCTTAATAAAAGTCAGCCATAATATTTTCATATCAAACCCAAAAGACTGTTGCTTTAAATACGCAGTATCCAGTGCAACCTTTTGCGGAATAGGTAATTCATCTCGGCCATTCACTTGCGCCCAGCCTGTTAAACCTGGCATTAAATCAGATACGCCTTGCTGATTGCGTAATTCAATTAAGTCTGCTTGATTAAATAACGCGGGCCGGGGACCAACGAAGCTCATCTGCCCAACTAAAATACTCCAGAGTTGTGGTAGCTCATCCAAGCTCAATTTTCGCAATAAGCTACCGACGGGTGTTAAGGCATGATCGGGATGTGCTAATAAATGCGTTGCCACAACCGGTGTCTCTATTTTCATGCTACGGAATTTTGGCATCTGAAATAAATGGTTATATTGTCCGACGCGTTCAGACCAATATAAAACAGGGCCTTTAGAGCTTAGTTTTATCATCAGCGCAAGCAATAACATAGGGAAAATGAAGATAAGGATGAGTAGGCTGGCAAGCAGAAAGTCGAACAGTCTTTTCATCAGTCATCCTCAAAGTAAATAGTTGAGACTTTTGCACGTTAAGTATTTTTCGCTATGGCAAGGAAAAATGGTACGCCCGACAGGACTCGAACCTGTTACCCACAGCTTAGAAGGCTGTTGCTCTATCCAGATGAGCTACGGGCGCATTATGTAAGATGTAATTCTAACAGGGGAGGAAACATTTAAGAAGTGGTCGGGGTAGAGAGATTCGAACTCCCGACCCTCTGGTCCCAAACCAGATGCGCTACCAGACTGCGCTATACCCCGACATTTTCAAAAGCCATAAATTGGGAAATCGGCTTAAGGAAGCGAGCATGATACCGTTCTCGTCCCCATCCGTCAATCGCATCGTATATTTTTTTGCTGGAATCTCTGCAACATGCGAAAATGCTTTCTTTTTACTCCCTCGGAAACATCATGAGCGCACAAATTCTAGATGGCAAAGCCACTGCCGCCGCCTTAAGAAACGATATCCGCATCTCAGTTGAGAAACGCGTTGCTGCAGGCAAAAGACCGCCTGGTTTGGCCGTTGTGCTGATTGGTGCAGATCCTGCGTCCGCCGTCTATGTAGGCAGTAAACGCCGCGGGTGTGAAGAAGTGGGTATTAAATCGGTATCCCATGATTTACCCACTGAAACAACACAAGCCGAGCTACTTGCGCTAATTGACACCCTCAATACGGATGATTCGATTGATGGCATTTTAGTCCAACTCCCCTTACCAGAGCATATTGACACTGAATCTGTGATTGAACGGATTTTACCTGATAAAGATGTTGATGGTTTTCATCCTTATAATATTGGCCGTCTTGCGCAACGTAACCCGTTGCTGCGCCCTTGCACACCGAAAGGCATTATGACCTTGCTAGAGAAAACAGGCGAAGACTTACGAGGTAAAGAAGCCGTGATTATTGGCGTATCTAATATCGTCGGTCGCCCAATGGGATTAGAACTTTTATTAGCGGCTTGCACCACCACCTCATGTCATCGCATGACCCAAGATCTAGAGTTCCACGTCCGCCGCGCCGATATTCTCGTTGTCGCTGTCGGCAGACCCGATTTTATTCCGGGTGGCTGGATTAAAGAAGGCGCAATTATTATTGATGTCGGCATCAATCGTTTAGATAACGGCAAACTCACCGGTGATGTCGATTTTGAAGGCGCGAAAGAGAAAGCGGCTTGGATCACGCCTGTGCCGGGTGGTGTTGGGCCGATGACAGTGGCGACTTTGTTAGAAAACACATTGTATGCAGCTGA
>VAPK010992123.1_pt1 | contig 17562 bp, 14 predicted proteins | sample 3395031 | NCBI WGS metagenome assembly VAPK01 (sample SAMN08290443, study PRJNA428436) | hydrothermal vent metagenome | isolation source: Deep-sea hydrothermal vent chimney 1 | place: Pacific Ocean: Juan De Fuca Ridge
GAACCATACGGTGGTAAAGGTTGTTCACCACAAGGGTTAGTGGCACGAACATTTTCACAGAACCAGTTGTTATTCATCTCATTGACCTTATCAATAAGAATGAAACCCGGTTCAGCAAAATCATAAGTCGAAGACATGATCATGTCCCACAAATGTTGCGCTTTAATAGTTTTGTAAACTTTACAGGCGACTAAACCTTCTTTATTGGTAATGTAACCTTTAGTAAGCGGCCATTCACGCCAGATAACTTGCGATTCATCTTTTAAATTCAGCTTGTCGTCTTTTAGACCTTTTTCAGTAACCGGGAAAGTGAGCTTCCAGTCATCATTGGTTTCAACCGCTTTCATAAACTCTTCAGTGATCAGTAAAGAAAGGTTGAACTGACGTAAGCGTCCGTCTTCACGTTTAGCGCGAATGAAATCCATCACATCAGGATGACCAACATCGAAAGTCGCCATTTGCGCACCACGACGGCCACCGGCACTCGACACGGTAAAACACATCTTATCGAAAATATCCATGAACGAGAGCGGCCCGGAAGTATAGGCACCAGCACCTGAAACATAGGCACCTTTAGGACGTAAGGTAGAAAATTCGTAACCGATACCACAGCCTGCTTTGAGTGTTAAACCTGCTTCGTGCACCTTGCCCAGAACATCATCCATTGAATCTTCAATAATGCCTGAAACAGTACAGTTAATGGTCGATGTGGCCGGCTTGTGCTCTAACGCACCGGCATTTGAAATAATGCGTCCCGCAGGAATCGCACCATGACGTAAAGCCCAAAGGAATTTTTCATTCCACTCTGTGCGTTTATCTTCGTCTTCAACTTCAGCTATTGCTTTTGCTACTCGCTGATATGTTTCATCCATGTTGCTATCAACATTATCACCATCTTTGGTTTTTAGACGATATTTCTTATCCCAGATATCCACTGATGCATCCTGGAAAGGTATCTCTTGTGTTTTTGATTTCAAGGCTTTTAGCTGTGCGCTCATAATCGGCCCGATCCTCCGTTTAAACAAATAACTTTGTTATATAAGACTAATAGCACAGTATTCCTTTTTAGGGGGCCTGTTCAAAAAGGCGACTGTACTAACCAACTGAATTAAAACGAAATTTAAAGCTACTCAGCCCGTATTTAGCAGGGTTTGGCTATCGCGTTTCTTATTCTTTTCAGTTTATTTATTTTATTTTTTACTCCATTTGATAAGTTAAAAACGGATGATAGACCGCTTATTACTATCAAACACTACATGTTGTGTTAAGCACCTAGCTTATTGCTAACCGAGTGCAGCTGTCAACAATATTTATAAGCCCATAACAGGAGGGATTTTATTATTAAATACAATAAGTTAGTCTATTTTAACAGCTTCAAACTTGCCTACAAAAGTAAAAAATAATTTTTAGCCAAACACTATATCTTGTGTTATTAATATACCTGTAATATTGCTCCTTCGCACGTAAGGGCTTACTCACGTACAGTCCCTTTTTAACCTTGAATTTCCCGTTATTTTTTTCTAACTGAATAAAAATATACTGTCGTTATTAAAATAATCACCCAATATTTAGATATGTTTTTACTCGATTTACAGACATGTTAAATAAGCAGATACTTAAAGACAGACACTTCAGGAAACATATATATTTAAAGTCTGATGTGCCGGATCTCAGGAGAAAATATGAAGCCCATTGCACACGAGAAAAACAGCCCGTTTTTAGCTTTGCACAAAGTAAGGTTTCGCCTCCTTTCATTCCTTTCTTTATTTCTCTTATCCCTGCCGGTCGCGGCTATCGAAATTGATGAACTGATTCGCCACATTGATCGTTTATGGCGCGGCGATACCTCTCATGCAACCATGTCGATGACGGTTAAAACCCGTCGCTATGAGCGAAGCATGACCATGGAAGCATGGTCGCGGGGCAAAGATTATTCACTCGTTGTGCTTAAAAAACCCATTAAAGACAAAGGGATCGCCACGCTCAAAGTGAAAGAAAACATCTGGAATTACCTGCCTAAGATCAACCGTGTCACCAAGGTGCCTTCAAGCATGATGTCCGGATCATGGATGGGCAGCCATTTCACCAATGATGATCTGGTCAAGGAAAGCACCATTGAGGACGACTACACTTCCAGTATTACATTTGAAGGTAAGCGAAAAGGCGTCAGTATCTATGAGCTGACCTCGGTACCCAAAGAAGATGCCGCAGTGGTATGGGGTAAAGTGGTCATGCAAATCAGGCAAAAAACATTATCGCCTTATCAGGCTTTCTACTACGATGAAGAAGGTCTGTTGATTCGTACCATGACCTTTGATCAACCACGACTGATAGATAAGCGAACGGTACCGATGCGTATGACGCTGCAACCCGAAGACAAACCGGAGGAATCAACCGTTATTGTTTATCAGGATATTGTTTTTGAAATTCCGCTTAAAGATTCTTTCTTTTCATTACAAAATCTGCAAAAACGCCGTTAACAACAGAGGCCGCGGATGAAAAATGTCACACATGCATCCGCCTTTAGTCGTTTACCCATACTCATTTTTGTTGCCTGGCGAAATATCTGGCGTAACCCGATACGCAGTGTCCTGACAATCTCGGCCCTGGCCAGTGGTCTGGTGATGGTGATTCTCTATGCCTCTTTATTAGAAGGTATGTCTCGACAAATGGTGCGCTTCGCCACCGAGATTTCTACCTCACACATTCAGGTACACCGCCAGGCATTTATTGATGACCAGGATCTTTATGCAACATTACCCTGGTCCTACATGGAAAAAATTGAACATGACTTCCCCGCTATCACCATAGCTCCCAGACTCTATGCCTCCGGACTCGCCAGTGCAGCAGATACCTCTACCGGCGTATTAATAAAAGCCGTTGACCCGCAACGTGAAATGACCGTCACACAAATGCTGAAACATGTCCGGCACGGTAAGCTAGATCTGGGCATTGCCGATACCACTGAAAATGGTTTTGTTCGCTACAACCTGGTGGTTGGTGCACAGCTGGCTAAAAATATGAAAGTTGAACCCGGTGATGAACTGGTACTGGTGACGCAAGCGGCTGATGGCAGTATTGGCAATGCGCTTTACCGCATCGCGGCAGTACTCAAACCACTGGAACCCAATTTCGATCGTATGGGTGTGCTGATGTCGATTGAAGCTTATCAACAACTTATGTACCTGGATAATGGCTTTCATGAACTGGCAATCAAAGTTAACGACTTGACCCAACTGGAAAATATTCAGGCAAGCATTGTCGAAGAACTGAACCAGCTCAGCACTGCTTTACCGCTTGATGATCTTGGGGGTAAAGCGGTTGTACGTAACTGGCGCCAGCTCAATCCGGCTGTAGCCGATCTATTGGAAATGAGTAAAGCGTTTGTCTTCATCATTGGCTTTATTATTATTAGCCTCGCTTCACTTGGCATGTTGAATACCATGTTGATGGCCGTGCATGAGCGTACCCATGAGTTTGGTATTTTACTCGCCATTGGTATGAAACGTCGCTGGCTACTGCTGATGGTTTTATTTGAATCCTTTTTTCTTTCCCTGGTCTCTGCTGTCGTTGGCTCAGTGATCGGACTTATTATTAATGACTATTTCGAGGAGTACGGCATCGACTTTAGTCAATCCATGCCTGATGGGTATGACTGGGGAGGGATGATTTTTGAACCCGTTATGAAAGGTTATCTTGTACCGATGGATCTTGTTTATGCCTGCCTGATGATGATAGTCGTGACCATGCTCGCTTCTCTTATTCCTTCATGGCAAACCATTCGTCTCAAACCCGCCGAGGTAATGCGATGAATCAATATGACAGGCAAATGAATAAACATGGCCACCTGCCTTTTTTAATGTTGTTAATGCTGGCCTGGCGTAATTTATGGCGTCATCGCAAACGCACACTGATCACTCTGAGTTCGATTGCGATTGGTTTTGGCCTTGCCGTGTTATCCATTGGTATCGGAGATGGTAGTCATAATTCAATGATTCGCAATGCAATAAAGTTAGGTGAGGGACACCTCACTGTTCAGCCACGTGGTTACATCGAGGCACCGGCAAACCACAAATATCTTGCTGATGGTCTGGCACTGTCAAAAAAACTGCACAGCCTCAACCTTGCCGGCAGTATCGAACCCAGGATCTCTTTACAGGTTCTGGCCAGTACTGCGAATAACTCGGTTGGTGCTGCACTGGAAGGCTTAAGCAGTGCCAGTGATCCTCGTGTTGACATGCTTAAACCACAATTGCTTAAAGGTGTCTGGCTCAAAGCCGGTGATAAACGTGGCATTGTGATTGGTGCAGGCATGGCGGGTAAACTCAAAGCCAAAATAGGCAGTAAAGTTGTGCTCATGGCAGGTAAAAAAGGCGGTGACTCTCAAGCGCAACTGGGGCGCGTCCGCGGTATTTTTAAATCCCAGGTTCCTGAGATGGATGACTATCTCATCCTCAGTGACATCCAGTTATCCCGCCGTTTTCTTCAGGGCGAAGGGGCTGAAATAACAAAACAACCGGTTACCCGTTTTGCTATTTTCCTTAATGATCCCGATACGATGTACGAATGGAAGGAAAAAATTAAGGCTGCAGTTGAAAGTGATCAGGTGGTTGCCATGGACTGGCAGGAAATGATGCCGCAGCTGGTGCAATTTATTGTTATTGATGATGCCGGCAACTACGTCTTTTTGTTACTCATTTTAATCATGGTGATATTTGGTGTACTCAACACTGTATTAATGAGCGTGTTGGAACGAACGCGTGAATTTGGCTTATTACGTGCACTGGGATTAAGCCGCCATAACTTATTAATATTAGTATTTTGCGAATCATTTTTAATGGGACTGCTGGCAATTATTGTCGGCTGGATAGTCGGTGGCGGGATCCATCTCTGGTTCTCACAACATGGTATCGACTTCACCACCATAATGGGTGAAGGAGGAAATGTCATGATGGGAACATTTATAGATCCCATTGTATATACCGAGTTGTCATGGGATCGTGTTACTCAACTCACGACAATTATTTTTGTCGCAACCTTAAGCAGTGGTATTTACCCGGCGATCAAAGCTGCACGCGTAACACCAGTTGAGGCGCTGCGTACATAATTTAGGAATTTACTGACATTATGAGAATAATGGATTGGAGTAATAATAATGGCACTACTGACATTACAGGGCATTAGCAAACGCTACCGCCAGGGTGAGCTGGAAGTGAATGCACTTACGGACATCAACCTAACGGTGGAAGAAGGTGAATTTGCTGCATTGGTTGGCCCCTCTGGTTCAGGTAAAACAACCCTGCTCAATATCATCGGTGGCCTGGATTCACCTACACAGGGAACTACTCATCTCAATGGTATCGACATCACAACATTAAAAGAGGCACAGTTATCAAATTTTCGTTTGTTTCAACTGGGTTTTGTTTTCCAGTCTTATAATCTAGTGCCGGTATTAAGCGCGCTGGAAAATGTTGAGCTGGTGATGGTGCTACAGGGCCAGCATAAAAATGAATGCCGTCAACGCGCTGAACATTATCTTGAACTGGTTGGATTAAAGGATGTTATTCATCGCCGCCCTTCTGCACTCAGTGGCGGACAACAACAACGTGTTGCCGTTGCCCGTGCACTCGCCGCCGGACCACGACTGGTTCTGGCAGATGAACCCACCGCCAATCTTGATTCAGAAAATGCCACGGCACTGCTTGATATCATGCACACCCTTTCGCATGAAGAAAAAACCACCTTTATTTTTTCAACGCATGATCCACGCGTAATGGATCGCGCTGAAAGAATTATTACCTTAGAAGATGGAAAAATAATCAGTGACAAACGTCATCACCATGAGCACAACAAATAAAACCAGGCTGTTTTTAATCCTGCTCTTACCATACTCAATATGGTTTAGCTCAAGCGCACACTCTGCAGAATTTACAGGGCGTTTTTCGATGTTGAGTACAACCGCTCAAGCCACGCAGGGCGACATTGGTTATATCAATAAAGACAATATGTTAACGGCCGATCAACAAAGTGTACGTCTCATGCTTGATGGTGCTGGCGAATATAATGAATGGTCCATCCATGTAAAAACGGCAAGACTCCATGTCAGTGATTTTCCCTTTAGCAGCATTCACTCAAGTGACCTGTTTCGCTATGACAAACTTTCTTCTAACTGGTTAGAAGAAAATGATACAAGCTCTACAACACGCATCGGTTATGAAATTGATCGTGCGCTGTATAAACAACAATTTAAAAATACCACGTTTGCTCTTGGCCGCCAGCCAATCGACTGGGGCAGTGGTCGTTTTTGGCAACCACTTAATGTCTTTGGTGCTTTTGCCCCAACCGATCTGGATACCGACTTCAAACCAGGAATCGATGCAGCTCGACTGGACTGGTTCCCTTCAGACTTTTCATCACTCACTGCTGTTTATACCTTTTCTGCCAGCGATAATGTGGCTGTTGATAAAACAACAAGCGCGGCTCTTCATTTTCGAAGCCAGCTTGGCAAAGAATCCGAGCTGGCAATACTTACTGCCGGCATTATTGGAAATCGTGTTATCGGAGCGTCTTTTGAAAGTGCATGGGGAGGTATGGGCTGGCGAATTGAAGGAGTGCATACTCACTTCAAAACAACAAATGAAAATGCCATTTTCTGGATCGCGGGCCTCGATTATCAATTTGCGAATGGAACATTGTTAGCAGTTGAATGGTATAACAATAGCCGTGGCGCAAATAATGTCAGCTCACTGGCGAATACTAATGTACTCACCGACAGCTATATTAAATATGGATTACAACAACAACTGAGTCAAAACGTACTGGGGCTTTCCATAAATAAAGAGCTCAGTCCTCTTCTTAACGCGAGTTACACCCTGCTTGCCAGCCCGCTTAAAGATATTGATGGCAAACTCAATACATCACTATTGCATCAATTTAATTTCAGCTACTCGGTAAGCGATGAATCTGATCTACTGTTTTCATTTCAGTTTGCGAATGGCCGGGGTTTAAATCTTGTTGCTAAAGCACAATCAGAATTTGGTCATATACCAGCAAGCATGTCGATACGGTTACGTTTTTACTTCTAATATAAAATTAATATCGATATGGGCTTGATCTGCAAAAAAAATTCTCCAAATTAGACTGTGTGAACTTTTTACTGTTTTAGTTATCCAACGAATTGCTAAAATACAGTTACATATTAAAATAAAGTATGAGGGATTTATGAGTTTATTAAGTAAAAAGAGTGCATTTATGCGCCTGGTCAGTTTTTTATTAATAAGCATTATGCTTTCACCGGTCTTTGCTTCTCTTCCGGCGGTGGATAGTCAGGGCACCGCCTTACCCAGCCTTGCACCGATGCTTAAACGTGCAACCCCTGCGGTCGTTAATATTGCTACCAGCGGTACCATAAACATCCGTCAAAATCCCTTATTCAACGACCCCTTTTTTCAACATTTTTTCGAGATGCCTTCACAACCACGGCAGCTTAAAACCCAAAGCCTTGGCTCAGGTGTGATTGTTGATGCAAAAAAAGGCTATATCATTACCAATAACCACGTTATTGATAAAGCAGAAGAAATAAAAGTCACCCTGCATAATGGCGAAACCTACCAGGCAATACTCATTGGAACCGATCCGGATAGTGATGTTGCCGTTATCCAGGTCAAAGCAAAAAATCTCACCGAAATTCCACTTGCAAACTCAGAACAACATAACGTGGGTGATTTTGTTGTCGCAATCGGTAATCCATTTGGTCTTGGGCAAACGGTGACTTCCGGTATTATCAGTGCCATGGAACGCAGTGGCCTCGGTATTGAAGGTTATGAAAACTTTATCCAGACTGATGCCTCAATTAACCCGGGCAACTCTGGTGGTGCACTGGTTAATTTACGTGGTGAGCTTGTTGGTATTAACACTGCTATATTTTCAAAGAGCGGTGGCAATATTGGTATTGGTTTTGCCATACCAATCAATATGGCGCATGACATCATGCAACAACTTATTATTCATGGTGAAGTTAAACGTGGCCGCTTAGGCGCACAAGCACAGGACCTCACTCCGCAACTTGCCGAAGCTTTTAATATTCCGTTTCGTCGCGGTGCAGTGGTGGCACATGTTGAAAAAGCTTCACCCGCCGATCGTGCCGGTTTAAAACCGGGTGATATCGTTACTGAAATCAATGGCAAGGCAGTGCGAAATGCTGACATGTTACGTAATAACATGGGCTTATTACGCATCGGCCAAACCGTAAAAATGAAAGTCCTGCGTGACAATAAAACACTGATGCTCAATGCAAAAGTTGCGGAACCAGATAGCCGTAAAGAAAGTATCCAGGGCAAGAAATTACACTCGCATTTAAGCGGTACTGAAATACAAAATATACAACCCGGTTCAAAACTATACGGGCGGATTGAAGGCGTGATTATTACTGCTGTTGAAGCGAACAGTCCGGCCGCTCGTACTGGCTTACGTCGCGGCGATATCATCACCTCAGCAAATCGCAAAATCATTAAAAATATATTGGAGTTACAAACAGCTATCGCAAACAATAAAAGCCTGCTCATCAATATACGTCGAGGTAACAGCTCATTGTTCCTCTTCTTACGATAAGCACCTTCTCTTGCATAGCAATATCTACTATTAAAGGTGTTTTCTTTACTTAAAATTTCAGTTTTTGTTTTCTTAACCGACTATAAAGAGAGACGAATGATATAAATAACACGATTTATATCCTTATTATTACTGAATCAATACGATGACAGAATTAAAAAAAATTCTTTATGTTGAAGACGAACCGGACATCCAGATGGTTGCCCGCGTTGCACTTGAAGATGTCGGCGGATTTGAATTACTCATTTGCAGCTCCGGTGCAGAAGCCCTGGAAAAAGCCGCAAATTTTGTTCCTGATTTATTGTTGCTCGATGTCATGATGCCCGAAATGGATGGTCCCACCACATTACAAGAACTACGTAAAATAACCCAACTGTCACAAACCCCTGTTATGTTTATGACTGCAAAAGTTGAACCTCAGGAAGTAGCGTATTTAAAATCACTTAATAGTGTCGATGTGATTGCAAAACCCTTTGATCCTATGAGACTTGCAAATAATATCCGTGAATCCTGGAAAAAAATAAGCTAAACATCATCAATCGTGAAATCTGGCCGTCCTGCCTTCAAAAATACCCCTGAATTAACAAAGGCTATAATCCCAAACAAAACACTTGGTCTATAAATTTGTTTGTAGCTTGCCCTTGATTATTCTTATGAGATTAACTATATTAGAATTTAATTAAATACTTATATCTATGATCTCAAAGAGGATTTGCTCATGTCTGAAGGACTTATTAAAAACTTTCCACACGACGGTATCGTTACAATTAACCGTGTTGTTTTAAAACCAGAATATTCACTTGATGATGTTCAGGAACGTGTGGCTTTTTTATGTGAAAACGTAAAAACCTACCACTCAACAACGGGTTTCGTTGGTGGTTTTGTTTGTCTTAACAGCGGTAATGTTTCTAACGAAGGTTCAACCATTGGCCAGGCAGTTGAAAGTGAAATGAAAGGCAAAGAAGCCCTGATCATCACATTCTGGAATACTTTTGAAGAACATGAAGCTTCTCACCGTTCACCTACTTTCCAGCCTTTATTCGAAAAAGTTCTCGAATGTTGCGAAAACGGCAATGAAGAAATTGCCTATGACATGCTCTGGTCTGGCGCGGCGTACTCGGCAGAAAAAGCTGAAGCAGCTCGTTTAGCGAAAGAACAAGTAGCTTAAAAATACCCCCCCACGACTTCACTCCTTCCCCCTCAAGGAGTCGTTGTGACTAAATGCCCACCCCTGGTGGGCATTTTTTATTCTTTTAGTTTTAGAATCGTTCTATTCTTCGTCCCAATCTATACCCTCATAAATTACCCTATTTTTCTGAGCGACAAATAATATTGTATAGTGCTCCCCACTATTATTTAGGCTGCTATATATTTTGCCGCTTTGAAACAAATTGAGCTAGATTTCGTTGTCTCATATCAGCATCAATCAATATGAATAATAAAATTTTATTTAAGATTTTTAACTATTAACCTCCCAACAGGGTCGTTTAATGCGAGGAAGAAAAGCATGATTAAACCAATTGGTTCTGACGAACTACAACCACGCTTCGTTTATGACGTTGCTGAACATGACAAACTGACTAAAGAAGCTGAATCTTTACCTTCTGTAGTGATTAGCTCACAAGCTGCTGGTAATGCGGTAATGATGGGTGGCGGTTATTTCAACCCGTTAAAAGGCTTCATGAATGTTGCTGATGCCATGGGTGCCGCTGAAAAAATGATCTTAACAGACGGTTCATTTTTCCCTGTTCCGGTTATGTGTTTATTAGAAAATGCAGACGCCATTGGTGATGCAAAACGTATCGCATTACGCGACCCAAATGTGGACGGTAACCCGGTTATCGCCATTATGGATGTGGAAGCGATTGAAGAAGTCTCAGACGCTCAAATGAAAACTATGACGGATAAAGTTTATCGTACAGATGATATGGAACACCCTGGTGTTGCTGCATTTAATAGCCAGGGTAAAACGGCCGTTTCTGGTCCTATCCAGGTACTGAACTTCAGCTACTTCCAGACTGAATTTCCGGATACTTTCCGCACCGCAGTCGAAATTCGTAATGAAATTTCTGAACACGGCTGGAATAAAGTTGTTGCATTCCAGACCCGTAACCCTATGCATTTAGCACACGAAGAACTTTGCCATATGGCGATGGATCGTCTTGGCTGTGATGGCCTGGTTATCCACATGTTACTGGGTAAACTAAAGCCTGGTGATATCCCTGCACCCATACGTGATGCATCAATCCGTAAAATGGTAGAAGTTTACTTCCCTGCAAACAGCGCCATGGTCACCGGTTATGGTTTCGACATGCTTTATGCCGGACCTCGCGAAGCGGTTTTACATGCTTACTTCCGTCAAAACATGGGTGCTACGCACTTCATTATTGGTCGTGACCATGCCGGCGTGGGTGACTACTACGGTGCTTTTGATGCACAAACCATTTTTGATGATGAAGTGCCAAAAGGCGCAATGGAAATCGAAATGTTCATGGCTGATCACACTGCCTGGTCGAAGAAACTCGATAAAGTTGTGATGATGCGTGAAGTAGATGACCATGAAAAAGATGACTTCGTTCTTCTTTCAGGTACTAAGGTTCGTGAAATGTTAGGTAATGGCGAAGCGCCACCTAAAGAATTCTCACGCCCTGAAGTGGCTAAAATTTTGATTGATTATTACCAAAGCCTATAGCTAGCTGGCTACCCAAAACCCCGTTTCCTGATTCAGGAACGGGGTTTTTTATTGCCTAATAAAAATTCAGGGAGTCCTACCATCACCTTTTCACTTATTTGTCTTGTCGACTGACAGGCAGGATAATGATGAACTTTGTTCCCTCACCCTCAGCACTCTCTACATCAATGCGACCATGATGTTTCTGAATAATACTGTAGGAAAGAGAAAGACCCAGTCCAGTACCGGTACCCACTGGTTTACTGGTATAAAAGGGATCAAAAATTCGTGTGATGTTTTTTTCTGAAATGCCCACTCCCGTATCTGCTATCACAATCCTTACATGATCATTATCCTCAACCACAGTATGTATGGTGATGGTGCCATGATCTTCAATTGCTTGAGCCGCGTTCACTAACAGATTCAAAAACACCTGATTTAGCTCAGAAGCAAGACATTCCACATTGGGTAAATCCCCATATTTTTTTATTACTTCAGCTTTATACTTGATTTCATTGTTGACGATATTCAACGTACTATTCAGACCATCATGGATATCAACCCATTGCCAGTCAGATTCATCCACATGAGAAAATTCACTTAGATTCTTTACAATGCGTTTGACGCGATCGGTACCATCAATAGATTCTGCAATCAGGTTCTGGATATCTTCCTGAATAAAATCAAGACCAATTTCCTCTTTTAATATCCGTATTGAGTCAAGTACTTCAGATCTGTTAATCACAGATTCACTTTCTTCATACAGGTTTAGCAATTTTATCAAATCTGCCACATAGCCTTTTAATGTCGTGGTATTAGAGCTGACAAATCCTAGCGGGTTATTGATTTCGTGTGCCACACCTGCCGCCAATTGACCCAGTGAAGCCATTTTTTCGGATTGTAGAAGTTGTCCCTGGGTCAGGGTCAGTTTTTCAATGAGATCCCGTTGCTCCTCTTTCTCAGCTTTCAACTCAGCCATCACTGTCTTAAGTGCAACATTACTTGATTGAAGTTCAGCAGTGCGTCTGGCTACACGCACCTCGAGACTGTTATTAAGTGCCTCCAGTTCCTCCTGATATCGTTGTTGCACCATTGCTGATCCATTCAATTTATCCAGCATGGCATTAAAGGCATTCCCAACCACAGCAATTTCATCTTTACCCTTAACTTCCACCCGCCCGGATAAATCACCTGCTGCAACATTTTCGGAAACCTGTTTCAGTGTCAGAATACGGCGCGTTAAAACCGTACCCAGGGCAAGAGAAAATAAAGCCGTTAACACCATTTCAATAATAGCTATCAGTGATATTTGCTCACGCGCCTTAAGCAATACATTCTGAATACTTGCAATAGAAATGCCCAGTTCAACGCGACCAAACTCTATTCCGCCTTCTTCAATTATCGCTGCATTATCATAAATACCATCATCTACTGTATCGAATTGATAATCTGCAACAAAGGCTCGCTCCAATACGTCCTTGTTACCACTCTGTGCAAGTACACCTTTTGCATCAATAACCCGTGCGTAAATAATATCGGGATTTTTTAACAGCTCATGTACAAACTCATCCAGTGAAGCAATATCGGTGGAAAGCACCGCATTCTTGGTTGTTGTAGCAAACAAGGTGGCGGTTGTATCAGCACGTTTTATCAGTTCTTCTTCATTCGAAGCACGTAAAAATAACAGGCTGTTCCAGATCAGGATAAATAACAACACCGCCTCAATGGCGGCTATACCTAAAATGGTTTTTAAACGAAAAGACATAGGCTGACTTACTCAGTCCCACCAAGATGGGATTCAAGTAACTCAATACCCAGAGCACGGACATCGTCCCATTCAGCATCGCGGGCTAACTCAAGACCTTTAAAATTAAGACTGGCAAGTATTTTTCTTCCCTCTGAATTTACCTCAAGTTCACGCATGGCGGTTTGTACTTTTTTTACGACTTGCTTTGGCAAGCGAGGATGTGCAGCAATTGCGTGAGGTGTATAACTTTCTGTATTCCATAAAATACGCAACTGATCTTTTACTTCAGGAACCATGTTACGGAAAGTACGCATCACACCACCTCCTGCAGGATAGAGCCCCATAGCCACCGTGCGATAAACAGAGTCATGAGATGAAACATATTTCGGAGTAATAAAAATATGTCGTTTTTTCAATGCTACCCGTGGCAATACACTGGCAGCAAAAGCAGCTGGCGCAGGAAAAGCCAGTATCTTGCCATCAAAATTTTTCAGTTCCTGTGCAGGCGAATCCTTGCGCACAACCACTATTCCCTTAATTTGTTTATTCTTTTCCTTGGCAAAAGCCTGGTAACCAGGAGATCGATGAAACACCGTGTAGTGATAAGGATTCATGTAAGCCATATCATAAGTACCTGACGCCAACCGCTGTTCAAAGGTAGGAATATCTTTTGCAGTACTGAATTTAAAACGATAACCCGTTTGCCTGCCAAGATGAGCCAGTAATGGCCCCCATTTTCTAGCCAGCTTACTGGCAGCCTGCTGTGGCACAACACCGAAGGTAATTGTTAAAGGTGAATGACGAGATGCTTCAGCAGCAGTTGTTATAGCTGGCATGATCAGACAAATTGTTAAGCCGATATGTACAAGAATTTTATCTATTTTCATTTCTCAATTCTCCTGAACATGAGTCATTGTTGCCACAATCAGGTACCTGTCTGTTTATTCAGTTGTCATCCAGTAACATGCTGGCTCGAGTATTAAGTTGTTCTATTTCAGGAAGCATTGCAGGCAAATCAAGCCAATCCAGGCCCAGTCGTGACAAAGCATTCGGGTGTAAAGCAGGAATTAAATCGTCACCGCCATGACCGATATCCAGCCCGCGGCAGAGAATATCTGCCACATGCACCAATTCTGCCAGCGGGGTAATTTTGCCGGGTAAAACATGATGAAAACGAATGGCATTAACCAGTAATTTTGGTAATTTCCAGTGCTGTGCGACTCGCGCCCCTATTTCAGTGTGATCAAAACCCAGTACAGACTCTTCTGCCTCACGGATCAAACAACCATGTTCATCACGCCAGGCCAATACGCAACTTAAGTCATCTTCAAAATAAGCGGCCAGTACCAGCTTACCGATATCGTGCAACAATCCCGCAGTAAATGCCTGCTCCGGATCCAGACCACAGTGACGTGCCAGGATCTGGGCACAGCAGCCTGTACCAATAGAGTGTAACCAGAAAGAGTGTCGATCAAAGCCCTGATCCTGCTGAGGCGGAAAGTGTCCAATGATACCCGCAGCAACAATAATGCCGTGTATCGTATGCAGCCCCAGCAATGTGCCTGCCTGCTGAATGTTATCAATACGCGAGGACATTCCGTAAAAAGGTGAATTAGCAATACGCAGAACTCGCACCGTCAGCCCCTGATCCTTACTCATCTCCACCGTCAACGCCGCCATCGTAATATCTGAATCCTGCAACAAAGTAAGTAGTCGGGTAACAATGGCCGATAATGAAGGCAACTGCTGAACTTTCCGCTCGAGGTTGTCCAGGGTCAAGTTTGTCTTGTTCATTTCTTGTCCTCTTTTCCCTGTTCCTCGAAATACTCCATGCGGTAGGCCAGCAAAATGTCATGTAATCTGTGCATCTCAGTATTGTCACGCATCTGTCGGAAACGGTGAGCCAAACGTGCTTTAATAGCTTCTCGTTGTTCAATAATTTCGCTTTTGCTGAGTGTTTGTTCTTGCCAGATCATAAAGCCGTCAATATGCCGTTTTTGTATGCTAGACAGCTTTGCCTCCGTCAATATTGAACCCGAGGTGAGCAGACAGTTACCCTGCTGATCACGAACATCTTCAGCAAGTAATAGTCCGGCTTTAGCTTCACTCAGTTTGCAATATACTTTTACTTTCATACTTTTCATTGTGTTGTTGGTGTCATAACCATAATCAGACCCTGAGCCTGGGATGCCTGACCCATGCGACCACAGTGGATATTCAGCCTGTTGTCAGCCAGAAGAACATTAATGAGGACAGACATATTTCCTTCAAGAACATTTTTAATTTGTGCACATATTTTAGCGGGCAAAACATCGTCAGCAGCTTGCCCAATCAAACTGCTGGCATTTTTCTGATCCACCGGTTTTAACCATAACTGTGCCTGTTGGTTAGCAACAACGATTAATCCATCGAGATCAATTCCCACTACTCCAACCGGTAAATGTTCCAGTACCTCCTGAGATATTTGCAATGCATGGATATTCATCATTACTTCACGCGTTTTATCTTCAACCCGTTGCTCCAGTTCGGTATTGATCTGCTGCAACGCCTTCGCCAGACGTTCATTTTCAAAACGCAATTCGTATTGCTCAAAAGCCTCTGCCACATTGCTTCGTAACAGTTCGTCCTCCCACGGTTTGGTGAGGAATTTATAAATCTCACCTTTATTGATGGCATCGGTCACTGTCTTAAGATCGGTATATCCCGATAACACCATGCGCACCGTATCTGGCCGCATTTGACGCGCCTGGGAAAGAAATTCGATACCGGTCATATGCGGCATGCGTTGATCAGAAAGAATAACGCCCGTTTCAGGGTGTGCCTGCAGTAATTCCAGAGCCTGCGCTCCACTATCCGCCTGTAAAATAGTGTAGCCTTCACGACGCAAAACCCGGGTAAGAGCACGGCGAATATTTTCCTCATCATCGACTAACAATAAAGTACGTTCACTTTTCAAGTTACCTTCCTCATCAATTCTCACGTGGTTTTAATAATGGCTGGTTGGCCGATTTTTGCAGTAACTCAGTAGCTTGTTCTATCGTTAGCGGTCGCCCAATGAGATAACCCTGAATTTGATCACAGCCTAAGTCACTTAGCAGTTGCAGTTGTTCTTCTGTTTCTACCCCTTCGGCTATCACACCTAAACCCAAACCATGGGCCATGGTAATAATTGAGGTGACGATTTCCATGTCTTGTGGATTGCAGGTTATATCGCGTACAAAAGATTGATCAATTTTCAGCATGTCGACAGGAAACTCTTTCAGATAACTTAACGAGGAATAACCGGTACCAAAATCATCGATGGCGATTGCCACCCCCATAGCACGCAAGCGGCGCAATGTTTTGCTACTTTGTTCTACATCGTCCATTAGTACACCTTCGGTGATTTCCACCTCCAGACCATCGGCATCCAAACCACTCTCTGCCAAAACCTTTGTCACCAACTGATCGATTGCGACTTCACGAAACTGGTGGCTGGAAAAGTTCACTGCTATCCTTACCGGTATCAAACCCGCCTTTCGCCAGGAAACATTCTGCTGACAGGACTCATTAAGAATCCATTCACCCACCGGTACAATAAGACCGGTTTCCTCTAAAATTGTGATGAACTTGCCCGGCGGCACCAAGCCCTGCTGAGGATGTTGCCAGCGCACCAGTGCCTCAAAGCCAATCAACCGCCCAATTATATCTACCTGTGGCTGGTAATGAAGGCAAAACTCTTCATGTTCCAGTGCGTGGCGCAACTGGGTTTCCAGAGTAAGTTGTTCCATCGCGCTGGCATTCATATCAGCACTGTAAAACAGGTATTTGTTTTTACCCTGATCCTTGGCACGATACATAGCACTGTCCGCATTTTTCATTAGCACTTCCACTTGCTTACCATCTTCGGGATAGAGACTGATGCCAATGCTGGCGGTGACCACCAGCTCATGTCCCTCCACCCTTAACGGCTGGCTTAATCCTTCGAGTGCTTTGCGTGCCACTATATCTACATCAGAAAGCTGCTTAATACGAGGCAACATAACGGTGAACTCATCTCCCCCCATACGTGCGACGGTATCCTCATCACGGGTGCATTGCTCAAGCCGCTTTGCCATACCTTGCAGTAATTGGTCACCCACTGAATGACCAAGACTGTCATTAATATTTTTGAAGCGATCCAGATCAATAAACATGATCGCTAGTTGTTCGTCCAGGCGACGTGCCTGTGCCAGTGCCAGTTGCAAACGATCATTAAAAAGCAGGCGGTTAGGCAAACCCGTTAAAGCATCATGGTAAGCCTGGTGGCGAATGCGTTCCTCGTTTTCTTTTTGCTCGGTGATGTCATTGAACAGACCCACGTACTGACCAGGTTTGCCCTCATTATCCATAATGGCAGTGAGTGTCAGCCACTGGGGATAAATCTCACCATTCTTGCGTTTATTCCAGATTTCGCCTTCCCACTGTCCATGTTGCAAAAGTTCCTGCCAAAGAGAGTCAAAAAATGCCGCATCGTGACGATCCGATTTCAATATACTGGGGTTATTGCCAATCA
>VAPK010469740.1_pt1 | contig 17557 bp, 18 predicted proteins | sample 3395031 | NCBI WGS metagenome assembly VAPK01 (sample SAMN08290443, study PRJNA428436) | hydrothermal vent metagenome | isolation source: Deep-sea hydrothermal vent chimney 1 | place: Pacific Ocean: Juan De Fuca Ridge
CGCGCCCGGCGAAGGCGTCGGTGAGCGGGCCCCAACCGAGAGGAAAGGACAGAACCAGGCCGAGACCCATCCGACCCATCTGGGCTTGGGTCGTCGTTGCCGAGGTCACCAGTTCGACCTGGGTTGCTCCGGTTCCTTCGGCGTCTGGGGCCTTGGAACCCTGCTTCTTGTTGGATGATTTCTTCTTGGCCATGGATCTAGCTACCAGCTATTTCATTATCGATTGAACCGCTGCCGGTACTCTGGGTTGACGGCGCTCCCGGCTGGCTCACTTCAGTACGGCTGACTTCAGGCCGGCTCACCTCAATACGGAGTGCAACCAGAAGCTCTGGTGTAAGGGGCCGTCCTCCGACACTGCCGATCATGAGACCTTCATCTAGAGCGCCCAGAATTGCGCTGGGTTCGGTGCCCGAAGGCAGATCAACGGCAAGCTTGCCCCCGATTTCATTGCTCAAGGTAACGAAGTCGGCAACGTCAAGTCCGGCTGGAATTGCCAACCGAATCATGTCGGCTCCATTGGATCTCAGCTGGGTGATATGGCGCAGAAGCTGAGAACTGGATAGGTCGGCGGTATCGACGACAACCAGTCCGCGGCGCTGGTTGGCGCACCATTCGTTCATGGCCCAGTACAGGTCATCGACCTTGCTCACGGCCTGCCAGCTTGGCACGCCGGGAATTGAAGCCCGAGAACTCAGGATCGCCAAGTCGTGGACCCCGATCCAGTCATCCTGCTGGCAGCGGCGGGCAACGGGCAAGGCGAGATCTAAGGGGCCAACGATGGCCGTGACGTTGGATCGGCCAAGCTGGTAGAGGGCGATCTCCTCTTGGGCAAGGTTCATTCGAGACCAGAAGTCGGGACGTTGTCGTGTGGCTCCGGGCTCGATGGGGATTGGTAAACGGGAAGTCAGGGCAGAGGAGTGCATGTCTGCGGCTGGCTGGTTCATTGGGACTTGGGCTGGTTCTCTTGCTGGCTCTTGCTCCAACAGGCCAGCCTCAAGCGGGAGGGCCTTGACCTGATCTGCCACCGGGCCCTGGCTCGTCGTCTTGACCTGTTCGGTTTGCTGGTCTGGCTGAACTAGGTTTGGAACTTCGCTGGGTGCCTTGTCCGGTTGGCCTTGGCTTGCGATTCTTTTTGCAACGGCTTCGGCGGTGGTCAGTGTCTCACCCTCCTCGGGCTCACCCTCCTCGGGCTCACCCTCCTCGGGCTCACCCTCCTCGGGCTCCTCGACATAGGGCGTAGTCAAGGTGCGCCGCAAGATCTGCTCAAAGGATGCGTCGCTCAACGAGTTATCGCTCAAGGTCGCGAGCGACTGGGGAGACTCATCGAACTGTGCGGCGATGAGCTCGTCGGTCTTGTCAAGATGCTCCAGAGCATTGACGAGCTCAGCCCGTTCCATCAATGCGTCGGCAACACGCTCACCAACCGTTGTGCTGGGAACTGATGAGGACTCCAACTGAGAACGTAGTGGACTCGGGGTCGGAATCGGCTCTCGTGATGAAGCTGGCTCGGAGTGTTCTAGCCGTGTCGGAATGGCCGAAGGGCCAAGGTTCTCAAAATTGAAGACGAGGGTTGGTCGATCGGGAGTGGTGTTGTCGGCAATGCGGGTTGGTGGTTCTGACCGTTGGGATGCCGGCTGTTGGGTCCCCGGCTGTTGGGTCGCCGTTGCTGATCCATGTTGTATCGATTCGGCTAGCGTGTTGGTTTGCCGCTTCCTTGGAAGTGACGTCCCGGCAAGATCGCCAATGACATCCAATGGTTCCAGAACTTCGACTGGCTCTGCCTCGGCCTGAAGATGGACTTCGTTTCCTTCGGCGGTGTCCGGGATGTTGTGAACTATATGATCGTGGTGAACCAAGCGATCGTCGTGAATCATGAGGTCATCACGAAGCATTCGATCGTCATCAATCGTGTGCTCCTCTGGCAGCATCGGATCGTCGTCAGCCTCGCCGTCAGCGTCGTCGGTGAAGAAGTCGGCGGCTTCAGTAGAGGCGCTGATCTCAAAGGACTCCTTGGCGAAGAACCCAGCGATGCCACCGCTGCGGACCTTGTTGGCCTCAAGAATGGTGGCTTCTTCACCCAGTTCTTCACGAACCTGAGCGAGAAGAGCACCGAGTTCAGGACCCGAGTAGTGCGTTGGATTGCTCAAGGCTTACCATCCCTAACTGTTCAAGATGTACTTGGGGGCCAAGCTCGTCCATGGCGAGCACTGGCGTTGAATTGTCGGTGAGTAGGAGGAGCTGTCGAAGGGGTCGACGGAGGGCTTTCGAGGTCAGGATCACGGGCATGTGGCCCTGCTGCTCGGCTTCGCGAACCTTGTCGCCAACGGCAAGAACCAGCTGGTGCATGGTCTCGGGTTCGATGGCGAAGTCGGCTCCGGATGGGCCAAACTGGAGGCTGCCCGCCAGGATCTGTTCCAGGCTGGGGTCAAGGGTGATGACCCCAAGTGTTCCGTCGGTATCGGCGATACCGGCACTGATTGATGGGCCAAGAGCGGTACGGACAGCTTCGGTCAGGTCGGGTAGCTCGCGGGTGAGGCGGCCGCGTTCACCAAGTACGTCGAGGATGCGGATGATGTCGCGGATCGGTACCTGTTCTCCGAGCAGATCTTGAAGCACCCGGTGAACTTCGGCGATGGTGAGTTCTGAGGTTGCGAGATCATCAACAACGGCTGGATCGCTCTGGCGCACGAGGTCGACCAGTTCCTTTACTTCCTGGCGACTCAACAGGTCAGCAGAACGTTGGCGAATGATCTCGGCCAGGTGAGTGGTAATGACAGAGGCTCGGTCGACAATGGTTCCACCAATGGCCTCGGCCAGGGGTCGGCGCTCCACGGGGATCCACTTTGCTGGCAACCCAAAGACTGGTTCGACGGTTTCCTCACCGGGCAGCCGGTTGAGGTCGTCGGCAATGACCAGGATGTGTCCGGCAGGAGCTTGACCGCGCGCCATCTCGACCCCGTGCACCGTGATCACGTACTCACCGTTGGCGAGGTCAATATTGTCCCGAGTGCGAATTGGCGGAACGATCAAGCCAATTTCCATGGCGATCTTGCGGCGCAGGGCCCGGACTCGGTCCAGGAGGTCGCCGCCGACCGCGGTATCAACCAGGTCGATCATGTCAACAGCCAATTCGAGGCCAAGGGGCTCGGGTCGTATTTCGACCGCTAGTTGCTTGGGGTCATCGGGGTCCAGTTCTTCGGCCAGTTCTTCGGCGTCTTCTTGTTCGAGGGCCTCAACGGTTTCTCGGGCAGCCAGACGCCGTCCTGAGATGAACATGGCGATGCCAACGGAGCCGAAGGGAAGGATCGGGATTCCGGGGGCCAGCGCGAGCCCAACTAGGGTGATGCCGCCGTAGCGAAGGGCTTGGTGCTGCTTGGTCAACTGGCCAAGGACATCGGAACCAAGGTCGCTGCCGCCAGTTGAACGGGTGACGATGATGCCGCTGGCGATGGAGATAAGCAGGGCGGGGATCTGTGAAGCGAGTCCGTCGCCAACGGTCAGGGTGGAGTAGGTGCTGACGGCCTCGCTGAAAGGCATGCCCAGTTGCATGACACCAATGATGAGGCCGCCAACCAGGTTGATCAGCGTGATGAGAATGCCAGCAATGGCGTCCCCCTTGACAAACTTGGAGGCACCGTCCATTGCGCCGTAAAAGTCGGCTTCTTGGCTGACTTCTTCGCGACGAGTACGAGCTTGTTTCTCATCGATCAGACCAGCGGCAAGGTCGGCATCAATGGCCATCTGCTTACCGGGCAAGGCGTCGAGGGTGAAGCGAGCACCCACTTCGGCAACTCGGGATGAACCATTGGTGATGACGACGAATTGGATGACGACAAGGATGAGGAAGACAACGAGACCAACAACAACGGAGCCACCAACGACGAAGGTGCCAAAGGCTTGGATGACGCCACCAGCACTGCCGGTGCTCAGGATAAGTCTGGTTGAGCTGACATTGAGGGCGAGGCGGAAGAGGGTGGCGATAAGCAGGAGGGATGGGAATGCGGCAATGTCCAGGGCCCGGACAGTCAGGATGGTGGTCAGCAGGAGGAGAACACCAAAGGCAATATTGAGCGACAAGAGCATGTCAAGAACCACTCCGGGGAGTGGAATGATCATCAGTGCGACAACAGAGATGACGCCAGCCGAAAGGATCGCGCCACCTGTTCTTGGGTTCTTCACATTGCCTCGTGAAAAGCTTGCCATCCTTGGCAACCGGCTTCACCCATCCCTGGATGAAGACCTAGATTGCTGTCAGCCTCGGCCTCCAATGCCCGGCTATGAGGCAAAAGCCCTATATGGATCTGTGCCTTTGACGGAGCGAATCAATGACTGTCTTGTGTGGCTCGTTGCGGATCACGCCAACACGTCTGTCTCTAGCTCTTTCACGCTCATCGTTGGATCGCTTGCTCCAAGGTCCCGTACAGGAATGGGGATATCCCCGATCACCTCATTCAGGCGACGTTCTAGGTTTTCGTCTCATCACCTTCGGCAAAAGCCGAAGCACAACTGAAAGAAGCTTCGCTATGCGACACACAAAGCTAATGATTGCCACCTTCCTTACCACAGCTGCGGTTCTTGGAACCAGCGGAGTAGTAGCTGCTGCCCCCCGCCAGCCTGCACGCGGTCACACCGGTTCATCAGTCTTTTCACCGGGCGGCTCAATGGGATATACCTGTAGCGGAGGCCTCTGCATATGTGAGGGCAAAGAGGATTGTGATGAGATGTTCGATGAACAGGATTGTTTGTATTCTGGGGATCTGGGCGACTCGGATGGATACTGCTGGCTTATTCCGGCTCACCCCGCTCCACCAAGCGACGGCCCGCCGTTGCGGCAGGGCCCGGTGGTAGCAGTTGAGCATGTAGCTACTAGCAGATGAGGAGATATGCAGAACGGATGACGATGGAGATTGCTGCTGGACTGAACTGGTCAAAGCCACTTGCCGATTGATGTGGTGCTGTCGAGGTGCAACATGTGTCTTTCAGCACACGCTAGTCCTTCGTGGATTTGCGGTGGCTGAAGCCAGCATCTTGGTCCTCAGCAGCCACGGCCGATCGAGCCCGGACCAGGCGAGAGTCCGGGACTCGAACTCGGCGAATAGTGTCAGCGAAGTAGGACCGCGGTTTTCGCATGACAAAGGCCAGCACGATGGCGATTGCTTCAAACAGGGTGCAGAGAATCTCGAACCCCACATCGACATCGTCGTACAAGAAACGGGCCAGCGGTCGGACTTCTCCAGATCCTGATCCTGTGCCAAGGGCTTCTTGAGGACCTCTGGCAGGCTCCCATACGCATCGAATCAGGCTGTCCTGGAACTCATTCGCTGGGCTGGAAGTCAATCGGGGTCGGCCGGTCGCTGCCCGATTTAGCGTTGCTTCATTGCTTCATTGCTTCATTGCTTCATCGATCTCGGCTCGGCGTCGGGTGAAATATGGATGAGGAAACCTTTTGGCCATGAAGATGCCAAAGGGTACGGCCACCACAAAGATTGCTACTACTAAGAACACGACATCCATGTCGGCTTCCCTATTGTTGTTGGAGGATCGGTTAACAGTTGGATGTGACTCGACTAATTGCGCCGACAATCAGTGGGAATGAGCCCACCACGGCAATGATCTCTGTTGCAGTCAAAGCTCCGTCTGCTAGAGCCTGGAACGTGAATACGACGCCACCGCATGGCCTTGACTCGAATTTAGACGATTTGCTTGGCAGCGGTCTGCCAACTTTCTCGCCGCCGGGTTCACAACCAGCCTTCTCGTCCTCCAAGAATGAGAGCCTCTTTGCAGCCACTGACCGATAAATCTTTCCAGAGTCGTTTGAATCGCCGATGGAGCGAACGCTCAGAATACGCCACCTGACCCGATAATAAGTGGCTGAGTGCGGGACTGTCGACAGGGTGGTGATGATGGATTTGCTACTTTGAGTTCGACGGTCATCGCTGGCTGAAGCCAGCATCTTCGTCCTCAGAAGCCACGGCCGTTCGAGCTTGCACCAGCCGTGACTCGGGGACCCGAACCTGGCGAACGGTGTCAGCGAAGTAGGACCGGGGCTTACGCATGACAAAGGCAAGCACGATGGCGATTGCTTCAAACAGGGTGCCGGGGATCTCGGCCCCAACATCAACATTGTCGTGTAGGAAACGGGCCAGTGGACGAACCTCAACAACAGGAACCCCAGCCTCGATTGCCCGCTCACGGATACGCAAGGCCATATCGTCTCCACCCTTGGCTACCAGTGACGGAACCCCTCCGCCGGAGTACTTGATGGCAACAGCAACATGGGTTGGGTTCACCATCACGACGGCCGCTTCAGCAACCTGGTTCAGCATCTGGTTCTGACTGAGCTTCTGGTGAGCGGCCTTACGTCGAGCCCGAACCATCGGGTCACCTTCGTTGCTCTTGTGTTCCATCTTGATTTCGTGCTTGCTCATTTTCAACTGCTTGCCAATCTTGTGACGCTGGAAGGCATAGTCGCCAAAGCCAATGACAAGTCCGGCAATCGCGGCCATACGAATCAGGCTCAGGACTGCTTCTCCGAGAAGGGGCAGGGTCTGAGCAACGTCGTTGGTCGTCCCGTTGGCGTAACGCTCAAGAACCTCGGTGACCAGGCTGGTCATCAGAACAGCCAGAATGATTAATCGAATGAACGACTTGAAGGTGTCAACGAGAGGCTGGGCTGAGAACATGCGTTTGAAGCCCTGCTTCATCGAGATTCGCTCCAGCTTTGGCTTGAGCGACTCGCCGGAGATCACGACACCGCCTTGTACCGCAAGACCAAACCAGGTCACCAAGACAACGGTGGCAAAGAGTGGCCCAAGCGCCAGGACCGTGATGGGAATGGCTGGCTTGAGGGTCAGGAGCGTTGCATCAAGATCACCGGTTGCTGCCGCCTCGTTGGCGGATCGAACCACGGTCGCAATCGCTTGGTACACCCGGCTGATCGTGAGTGGCAACACATAGGTGATGATCAACAGCACAACATACTGAACCAGGTCAACCGAGCGGGGAATCTGGCCCCGCTTTCGTGCATCAAGCAGCTTTTTCGCTGTCGGTTTCTCTGTCTTTTCCCCACTACTACTCTGGGCCATATCAGCCGCCGACCAGGGTGACGCCCCATTGCAGGGCTCGGGTCACAAAGGTGGCAACGGCCTTGATCACCAGCGGCAAAGCAATGCCGAAGAGGCTGACGAGCACCATGGCCTTCACGGCAAAGCCGATCACCATGATGTTCATCTTTGGTGCTGCCCGGGTAGCAAGAGCAAGTACGACCTCGGTCATGGCCAGAGCAACCAGGATGGGAAAGCTGATCTCGACCGCGGCAATCATGAGTTGGCCGACCCCTTCGGACAAGACCTTGGCAATGGACTCAACCCGAAGCCCCGAAATGGGTGCGGCTTCATAGCTACGCAACACCCCGCGAATGATCATGAGATGACCATTCATGATGAACAAGGTTGTGACACCAATGAGCTGGTAGAGCCTGCCCATCGGAGCCGCGCTGGATTGGGTAAAGGGATCAAAGATGGCAGCACTGGAGAGACCACCGCTGAAGTCGGCCATGGCTCCAGCAATCTGCAAGCTGGACATCAGTAGCTGCACGATGAAGCCGAGCAGGGCGCCAACAACAACCTGATAGATGATGGCAACCATCAGGGCCCCCGTTGACCAGCCACCGATGCCTGCCTCGAGCACGATTGGCTGTCGAGGGGCGACCGACATGGCCAGAGCTACGGCCAATGCAACTCGAATCCGGTTTGGGATCAAGGTTCCGTTGAACGGCGGCGAAACAGTAAAGACTGTCAACAGGCGCGTCATCACGAGGACGAAACTCAGCAATACGCCCGGAGCGATTGCCAGATTCATTGGCGCTGTCTCCTTAGGGCTGGCCCACCAGGGCGGCACTCTCTCATGAGGACACCGCTTCCTAGAGATACTGCGGAATTCGCAGGATGATGTCGCGGGTGAAGGAAATGAGTTCCTGCATCATCCAGTTCCCGGAGAACACAATGACCAGACCAACGGCAATGAACTTTGGTACGAAGGCCAAGGTTTGTTCCTGGATCTGGGTGATCGACTGGAACAAGCCAACCAAGACACCGACACTCATGGCGGTGAGCAGGATGGGGGCCCCGACCTTGGCCGCGGTCCACATGGCCGAGGTGATGATTTCGATCACTGCTGCTTCATCCACGGTTCTGTCCCCTTATCCGACCACGAAGCTGGTCAAGAGGGTTTCGACAATCAATGACCAGCCTCCAACCATGACGAACAGGAGCAGTTTGAACGGGAGCGACACGAAGATTGGCGGCAGCATCATCATGCCTAGGGACATCAAGCTGGCAGCAACGACAATGTCAACAATGAGGAAGGGGATGAAGATGACAAAGCCGATGATGAAGGCCGTCTTCAACTCTGAGAGCATGAAGGCCGGAATCAGGGTCATCATGGAGATGTCATCTGGGGTTTCCGGCTTATCCATCTGGCTGGCGGAAAGCATCAGTTCAAGCTCGTCATCGCGGACCTGCAACAGCATGAACTCTTTGACCGGGACCGTGGCCAAGTCGATCGCGACTTCCTGGGTGATTGCTCCGTCCAGGTAGGGCTGCAATGCCTCGTCGTTCATTTGAGACAGGGCGGGACTCATCACGAACATGCTGAGAAACATGGCAAGGCCAATAATGACCTGGTTGGGCGGCACTCCCTGTAGGCCAAGGGCATTGCGAGTGAGTGAAAGCACGATGACGATTCGGGTGAAGCCCGACATCATGATGACTAGGGACGGGGCGAGGGAGAGGATCGCCAATCCGACGATCAGGAGTACGGATTGGGAAGGTCCTGAGCCGGGGGTGCCAATATCGATCTGTATCGCCCCGCCCTCAGCCGCGTCCAGGTCCGGCTGCTGGTTGCCTGGGGTTGGCGCTTGCGGGATCGGCAATTCGGGGGGTGCCTGAGCACCCGCCGCTGTAGCCCCAAAAACACCAAGGAGACTAAGCATCACAATGCTGAGCATCACCAGGAGCGCAGGGAGCCTGGGGGAGATAGGAGATTTGGTCGGGAACAAAACCCTCAGCCGTTGATGGCGGGGGATTGATTTCATCTGGGGAGGCCTCCGCCTCCGAGGTCAGGCCTTTCGGACCGTCATCTCTCGGAGCGCATCTAGTGCTCTCGTCCCTGAATGTGTTGAGCTTTTTGCTCCGTGACCTGGCTTCCGTGCCAGATCGGTCTTGTTAGAAGTGCGTGTGATTGACTGGGACCTTGCGCCGGCGACTGGCCGCTCGGCGAATACGCCGAGCTCCGCCAAGAGTTCGGATTCTCGGTCGAGATTTTCATTGTTCTTTTGGTCAGGCCGTTGACGGCGGGTCTTTGGACCGCTGGATGAAGTGGTTGAAGGGGCGAGCGGGTGGTTGCTCAGATCGTCCCCTTCGGCAATAAGGCTGACACCGGTGTCAGTGACGCCGATGAGTATGTTTCGCTCACCAACTCTGACCAAGGCAATGGAACTGGTTCTCGAAAGCTGCTTGCGAGAGGTGACCTCGATTGGTGCAGTAGCGGAACGTCCGAGTCCGCCGAGGCGCTTTCGGCCAACTCGCTGTATGACCCACAAGAGGCCACCAATGACGACAAGGGAGACAGTCATACGAATCAGGAGCTCGATGGTTGAGACGCCACTCATCTACTGGCCTTCCTGAGACGGGTCGATGATTTCGGTGACTCGCACCGCGTATTGGTCATCAACAACAACAACCTCGCCTCGGGCCAGCAGAGTGCCATTGACTCGAACGTCAACTGGTGCTCCGGTCGCTCGATCGAGCTGGATCACCGATCCGATGTCAAGAGAGACAACATCAGCAAGCGCCATGGATGTTCGGCCAAGTTCAACCGAAACGCTGAGTTCGACATTGCGAAGCATCTCGATCCCCGCTGTCATTGCGCCGCTGGACAAGGCGCCAGCTGGTTTGGTATCGCCGGACCGTGAGCTTCCCGTTGGGCTGGTGGAAGGTGCCGGCTCATTGCGACGGTCACCGCCGGTAACAATGACCGCAACCGTCATTCCTTCCTTCTCGATTCGAATGGCTGAGGTTGGAACCCCAAACCGGTCAAGCAGATCGGTGACCGTGCCGACTGGTGGCGCAGCGCTGGCGGTGAAGTCACCAGCGATAGCACCGGCAAGGGCATCCAGTAGGCGTTCACCATCATCTCCAAGGTCATCGCGAACAGCAACGACTAGCTCGGGCTCCTTCGTACCTTGCGGGCCGAGGTCTGCGGTAATGAGGGGTCCAGCCAGGTCATGTGCGAGATCCTGGACGTTGGCGGAACTTGCCTGAAGGTCCAGTGCCACCAGCGTGTCTGCTAATGCCTCGGTAAGCCCCGGCAGGGTTGTCGTGGTGCTCATGATCGTCCTTGTCCAGTTAGCTGAGTCGTTGTTCTGTTCGATACCTGACCGCCGGGGCCATTGCTTATGGCCGGGCCTACGACTTCGGCGACGAGCCGTTTGCCGAGCTGGCCCGCTTTCACCATGAAGAGTGTGGACTCACCGACTCTGGCGATGAGGTCTCGGGTGACGGGGTGATGGGTGCGAAGGACGTCGCCTGCTTGAAGTCCAGCGAGATCACGAGCCGAAACCGGCATTGGATCAAAACCAACGGCCAGGTCCAGTGGGATCGGCTGCACGGCACGCTGAGTGACAGAGTTTTGTCGGTAGCGCCTACCACCGGTCGTGCCAGCCAGGCGTCGATCGACGCTTTCGGAGAAGCGTTGCAGGGTCGACATGTAGAGTCCGAAGGAGAAGCGCCCTTCGAGCTCAGCCCCTTCAATCTTGACTGGAATCTCCAATGCTGGTTCCTTGACGAGGTCCGGGAGGAGGAAGGTGTCCGAAACATGTCCTTCGATCACGATTGGATTGAGGCGGTAGGCGTCGGCGATTAGCTCGGTGAAGGGAGAGATGAGTTGCTCCAGTACCCCGGCTTCCAAAGCCGTGAGGGGGCGAGCATCCACATAGTCGCCCGGGCGGCCACCCAGGAGGAGAGTGGCCAGCCCGAGGGCGAGTTCGAGATCAATTGCGATGAGTCCACGAGCAACACCGTCATCGCATTCCAGGACAATGATGTGGCGAGACGACTTATCGCCGAGGTCAAGTAGACAGATTTGTTCGACTGTCTCGGCTGTCACCGTGAAGTCAGATGTCCACTTATCCAGTTCGTCTGCGCAACGAACCCCCAGGGTGTCTGCGGCCTGTTGGAACAAGCCAGCTCGGCCAGTTGTGAGTCCTCGGGCTTCAAACAGGTTGAATGGCGCGGCATTCGCTGCGTCACTGCTTCGAGGCGCGTCTAAGGACTCAGCAGGGACAGGAGCTTCTTCTGTTTCTGGAGATACGTCATCGGACGCGTGATCTGACACGCTGGCAGGCTCGGATGCTGGCCCTCCGGTATGAGAGGGAACTGGGTATCTCGGCCTATTTGCATCCTTCAACGTGAGTGTGGCGCCTGGACGAAGGCGGGAAGACAGCGGGATGGCCGGGGCCTGGCGGCTGCATCGCGGCGGAAATCGATACTGCGTTACTAGTGCTAGCCCCTGCATGTCGGTGCAGATAGAAGAATCTAGAAGAATTGCCAATCTTGTCTCAAGTACGCCAAGCAGAGGCCGACTGGGGGGTAGCGACACCAAGGAGGACAGTTGTCGATGGACCTGCAACTCAGTACAGCCGATCGAGAGACCGTGGAGAAGAACATTCCACTGGTTGAACACATCGTGAACCGACTGGTAGCCCGATTCCCGGCTACCCACAGTCGTGACGATCTGGTGCAAGCCGGAATGATGGGATTGATTGACGCCACTCGGCGTTTTGACCCCGAAGCCGGACGCGCCTTCTCAACATTCGCCGGGCATCGGATTGAGGGGGAGATCATCGACATGCTGCGGCGTGACGATTGGGCCCCCCGCTCCGTTCGAGCGTTAGAACGCCGTGTTCGAGAAGCCGAGCACTCAATTACTAGTCGAACTGGCTCAGAGCCAAGCCGTGAAGCCCTCAGCAAACTGCTTGAGGTCAGGCCCGGCCAGATTGACCAGTCTCGTCGTGACCTAGCCCAAGCCGACATTGACTCACTGGATCGACCGGTTTCCGATGCCGAAACATCGGTTCCACTCTCAGCCACTGTGGTGTCGAGCATGGCCCCAGTACATGAGCGGTTGGACAACCAAGAAATGCTTGGCTACCTGCGAGACGCGGTGAAGCTTCTTCCGGAGCGTCACCGGCTGGTCGTTGTCGGATTTTTCTTTGAAGGCAAGTCCATGACCGAACTGGGGGAGATCCTCGGAGTTACCCAGTCCCGGGCGTCTCAGCTCAAGGAAGAGGCAACAAGGATGATGCGCGAGGGCATGCTTCTTCAGTACGAAGAGCAGGACTCAGACTCAGGTAGTGAATCGACGGCCGTAGCCAAGCACGGCAAGGAACCCGGAGCTGCAAAACGTCCGACCCGTAGACAGCGAACCTTCAATGATTCCCTTACTAACGCCAGCACCTGGAAGAGCCGCCTGGAGAAGACTCCAGTCATCTAGCAGGACGCTCATCAGCCTCGGAAACCGGGACATAGTCCAAAAGGTCTAATACTGAACTGACCACGGTCGATCCTGGGATCATGGTAGATCTCTTGTCAAGTGAAGATGCCGGTCGTGTTGCCGATGTTTTGTGGCAGTACCGCCGCCAATTGGACCGGATGGAGTTCTTGCTGGAGACCCAGCTTCTGCTGGCTGCGGCTGGAAAGGACGAGCATCTTCACCATGTGGCTGACCTGCTGAATGAGACCGCGGATGCTTTGGCCTACATTGACCTGCAGCGGGGAATCCTGCTGAGTGATCGAGGTATTCCCGTTGACTTGAGTGAGCTCATCAAGGTTGTCGACTCACCCTGGGACGAAGTATTTGGTGACCACAAGCAGTGGTTCGCCTCATCACTTGCTCGCATCCAGGACCTTTCGGCCCGCAACCGTCGGACCATCGAGCAAAGCCAGGCCGCACTCAGTGAACTGGCCGACTTACTCTCGGGTGAAACAACTGACAACGGCTATGACGGTTCCGGACGCAAGGTTTCCACCTCCGGCGGATCGGCCCTACTGTTTGATGGCCAGGTCTAGGCATGTCGAACTTTGCTGGACTCAGCACGGGCTACACCGCTCTGGTCGCCCATCGTCGCCGTATTGATGTCATCTCCGAAAACATCGCCAACATCGATACCCCCGGGTATCACCGACAGACGGTACAACTGGAGAGCTTGGCTGCACCAAAGTCCATTGGTTTCTGGGCAGGCAAGCGAGATACAGGTGGCGGCGTCGATGTGCGGTCGATCAGCCGAGCAGGAAGCTCACTGTTGGAAGACAATGCTAGACGGGCAATCTCGGTTGCTGACCAGATGTCGACCGAAGAAGACGTGATGCTACAGATCGAAGACGCCGTGAGCGGGCTCTCCGACCAGGGAATTCGTGCTGAGTTCGATGCCCTCTGGAATGCATTCGATGATCTGGCCAGCCTGCCAGAAGACCTTGGTGTTCGTCGGGTAACGCTGGAACGTGCTGAGGCGGTTGGTCGATCGCTACGGTCTGCTGCCAAGTCGCTCAACACGCTCCACCTCACCCAGATGGCCACTGCCGAGGTACAGGTCTCGAGGATCAATGAACTGGCAAATAGCATTGCCGCTCTTGACCGCCAAATTATTGGGGGAGCGGCATCGGGTGCGGCTCCAAACGGCTTGATCGACCAGCGAGACCTGATGGTGGGTGAGATGGCCTCTCTCATCGATGTGAGCGCGGTGCCCGAATCTGATGGTCAGATTAGTATCACCATTGACGGCTTCTTGGTCGTCGGTGATGGTCGAAGCCGTCCGGTTCGCTATGAATCCCAACCTGCTCCCCTTGGTGATGCCACCGGCTTGAGCGTCTCCTCTTTGGTTGGTGGTGATGGCCGAGTACTTACTCCGAGCGGGGGTTCCCTCGGTGGGCTCATCGGAGCAGCCAATACACTGATTCGCCACGAACGCCAAGCTCTCGACGATCTTGCCGTCTTTACCGCAAATACGGTCAATGCGATCCACTCAAGCGGTGTCGCATTAGACGGAACGACTGGACACGATCTTTTCGAGGTCACCACTGGCGCCATCGACATCCGAATTAGCGCCGACCTTGAAGGCCATCCAGAGCGGCTCGCCGCCGCCGAAGTCGGGGCCGGCGTCTTGGACGAAACGAACGCACGAGCGTTGGCGGACCTGTCCGAAGACCCCGATGGACCATCGGCCCGGGTTGGCCACCTGATCGACACTCTGTCGGTCCGAGTTTCCGCTGCCGTTGCTCGGTCCGCGGCAGCAGAAAAGTCTGCCGACCAAGCAACTGGGCTGGCCGAAGCCAGCGGTGGGGTAAGTCTGGACCAAGAGCTGACTGACCTCATCACCGCCCAACGATCCTATGAAGCGGCTGCACGACTGATAACCGCTGCTGACCAGATGCTGCAGACCCTAATGACCACCGGCCTGGTCGGCCGGTAGGAGGTAGCAACCCATGAGTTTCCGAATCACTGACTCGCGACTGAACCATCAGCGAACCACCCGAATTGAGGCCGGACGACGCAAGTTGGCCAAGGCTGAAGAGCAGATCTCGACCGGTCGCCGTTTCCAACGAGCATCGGAGCAACCAACCGATGCTTCCAAGCTGCTGCGCCACTCACGCCGACTTGAACGGGTTCAGCAGTTCAAGCGCAACAGTGAGAACGGAAGGCTCTGGTCAAATACCGCAGACCAAGCCCTCCAATCCATCAGCCGGGAGATGACCCGTGCCCGCACCCTGGCGGTGCAGGGAGCGAACGAAACCAATGGCCCTGAACAACTGCAGACAATTGCGACCGACATTCGGGCCATTGCCGACAGCTTGATCACCCTGTCAAACACCAAGGTGCTCGGCCGGCCAGTTTTTGGAGGAACAACAGACTCCAGCGATGCCTACGCCGCCGATGGGACATATCTGGGTGACTTCGGTGTCGTCCGACGAACCATCGATACCGGCCAGGTTGTCGGAATCAGTAGTGATGGGCCAGATGTCTTTGGTGTGTCCAGTTTCGGTGACCCAATGACTGGTGATCTGTTCCAAACCATTCGAGCAATGGCCGACGCGGTCGAAGCCGGAGATACGGCCGAGATTCGCCGCGGCATGGAGAGTGTTGACGTGGCTGCAAACCGCATTGCCAGTGCCGAAGGACGGGTTGGGGCAGTAAGCCAGCAGTTGGATTCTATTGATGATCGTCTAGCGGGCGAAGTGATCTCCGTTGGTGAACGCGTCTCGAAACTGCGTGACGTCGACCTGGCAGAGGCAGTCATCCGCTTGTCCTCAGCTGAGGCAAGCTACAAGGCCACTCTGAGTGCGACTTCCCGAGGGCTCAGCATTTCCCTGCTGGACTTCCTCCGCTAATACCTCAAGCGGTGCATCCTCGTGCCGAGACTGCGGTTTATGAAGCCCAGATCGGCCAGTGTTGCCCAAGGTGAGAGGACCTCTCGATGATCACGCTCAACCGCTTGAACCGGACGGTCATTGCCCTCAATCCGGACCTGATCGAGCGAATCGAAGAGACTCCTGACACCGTTGTATCCCTGATTGACGGCAAGAAGGTCTTGGTGGTTGAAGGTATCGATGAGATTGTCAGCAAGATCGTGGACTTTCGGGCCCTGATTGCGGCCCAGTCGAACCTGATTGACGTAAGCCGACTGGCCCAGCCGGATCTGCACCTTGTTGGTGGAGACTCATCTGCCTCGTCTGATCAGCCGCTTTCTGAGAAAGAATACAGCGAAAGCCACCTTGACGAAAATGGAGTCCACTAATGGATCCCATCACCATCATTGGCCTGACGATTGCCCTTGCGACGACGTTTCTTGCCAGCTTCATGTCGGGGATGAACCCGATTGTCATCTTCTTCTCCTCGCCTTCTTCCATCATCTTGGTTGTTGGCGGAGCAATTGGTGCCACCGCAGCCTCAGGCACCATGGATCAGTTCATCGCCTTTCCCAAGGGCTTGATCAAGGCCTTTATGGGCGGTCCCGGTGAGGACCCGGCAATCACCATCAAGCTGATGGTTGACTTTGCCGATGTCGCCCGCAAGGAAGGGCTCCTTGCACTCGAGGAACGTTTCGATGAGATCAACGACCCGTTTTTCCGCAACGGACTTGAACTAGCGGTCGATGGCACAGATCCAGACGAACTGCGAGAGATGCTTGAACTTGATGTGTTCAAGATGCAGGGCCGACACAAGTCCGGAGCAGCCTTCTATGCCACCTGCGCTGGTTATGGCCCCGCCTTTGGAATGGTCGGAACCGTTATTGGTCTGGTGGACATGTTAGGCAAGCTGGACGATCCATCAACACTTGGTCCGTCCATGGCTGTTGCCTTCTTGACCACATTGTGGGGCGCCTTTATCGCCAACTACTTCTTCACTCCGATTTCCTCCCGCCTTCGCAAGCTTTCTGAGCTGGAAGTTGCAAGCCGTGAGCTCATGATCGAGGGAATTCTGGCAATCCAAGCTGGTTCCAATCCTCGCAATGTTGCGGGCAAGCTCGTGTCATTCCTCCCACCAAGCCGCCGAGAAGAGATCCTCGGCGAAAAGAGCGCTTGACCGATCACGCTGCGGTAGTCCAGCGCTAGCCGAGCCCTGAAGGAGGAGACATGGCCAAGAAAGAGATCGAAGAAGATCCACCAATTGATGATTCGTGGCTAGCCAGCTATGCCGACGCAATGACCTTGCTGCTGGCCTTCTTCATCATGATGTTTGCCTTTGCCCTGGTGGACGAGGAGAAGTTTCTCGACTTCAAGGTTGGCGTCGTTGCTGCCTTAGGTGTTGCCGATCCGGTGACGGACAACACTTCGAGCATCCTGGGTGATGGTCAGGGCATCGCCCCCGAGATCGGTTTGGGTGCCGTGCCGGCATCGCAGGTAGAAGCCTTGATGCGTTCAGTTGAGGATGCGTTGCGGGGTGATGGCACGGTGACCCCAGACAATGCCGAAGAAGTTAAGGAACTCTTGGAGGCCAAGTATGAAATTGCTGGCTTGTCTGACCTGGTAGGTGTGGAGATCACCGATCGAGGCATCGTGGTGCGCTTCGAGGGCCGTCTGCTCTTTGAGAGCGGGTCAGACCGTTTGACCGGGGATGCCGACATTGTTCTTGGTGAGACAGCTGAGGCCCTGAAGACTTTTGACAATCAGGTCGAAATTGAGGGTCACACCGATGACCGGCCAACCGGAGACTCGGCTCGATCAAACTGGCACTTGTCGACAGCCCGCGCTTCAACAGTAGTTCTCTGGCTGATCGAACGCGGAAAGGTCGAAGATGTTCGACTGACTCCGACTGGATTCTCTGACACGCGACCGAGAGCTTCGAACTCCACTGCTGATGGTCGTCAAGAGAACCGCCGAGTCGAACTGGTCATTCTGGTGGACGGCTTGCTGTCCAGCGACATAGATCTGATCAATGCCATTCCCGCTGACATTGTCGGCGGAGCGAAACAGAATCCGCTCGGTACTGACCAAGACAGTGC
>VAPK010794153.1_pt1 | contig 17555 bp, 29 predicted proteins | sample 3395031 | NCBI WGS metagenome assembly VAPK01 (sample SAMN08290443, study PRJNA428436) | hydrothermal vent metagenome | isolation source: Deep-sea hydrothermal vent chimney 1 | place: Pacific Ocean: Juan De Fuca Ridge
AATTAGGGATGCAATTAGGGATGCAATTATTATGATATAGTTTTTTGTAAAATATAAAATTAGAGATGCATTTAGATGTCATTTTTATTAGAAATTTTAAGGATAAACCTGCTCGTTATTTATGAATAGATATTCCATTTTCCATTGCTCTCCAAGGTCGATAAGTCTTATGGAAAATTTATTTCTTAAGGGTGCATTAAAAGAATTGTTTGCATCTACCCAAGAAGTAATGATAAACAGGCTGTCATTCTGAATAATAGAAACATCATTTGATGGATAGATAGGAAATTTCGCTGTTGAAGGAGCCTTCAAATAGTCTTTTACATAATGCTGTGACATATAAAAAGCTTTTTCTTTATTAGATATTTTAATGTCAGTCACATTGTTAGAACAATTTTTAACTCCTATCACAATTAAAATAATTATGATTATTGGAATACCAATCATCTTGAGTGCTCTTTTATTTTCTTCGGATAAGGTTGAATTAGAAAATGAAAGTTTAGCCCGCTCTGCTTCAGTGGAATCGATTATAATACTGCTTTGATTGTCTTTAGGATTTCTGATGAAGAGAAAATAAGCAATAGCTGCAATGAAAATAAATATAAAAATAGTATCCATGATAATTAATTATGTGTGACTATATTATTCAGATAAATATTTTTCATCTCTATCATTCTTTCTGCTATCAATGGTGGGCATTTGGGATCGTCAGAAATAGCCCAAATATGTTTGTCTTCTTTTAACAGTTGTTCTGTGGCATTAGCAAGTTCTTCAATAGTATAATATTCCATTAGTAGTATTGTAAAAATAACAAAATTAATTAAATAATTGCAACTGGTCCTTGCGGGTTCGGATGGCCTGCGACCTGATTTTATTGGCGAATTTGTCGATGAGTTGCAGGTCGAGATCGACATGCGGCAGGCTCACATCGTCGAGTTCGTCAATGGACCAGTCGCGGATGATTTCGATGATCCAGCGCTCGGAAACATTGAATATATAAGTCATCAGGATCATGGCACCTTCATGGCTTATATGCATACGTCCCAGTTCCCTGTAATAAATCAGGATCCGCTTGATTTTGACACGATGCATTTCTCTCGACCTGTTCACGATATAAGTATTTGATGTATTTGTGCCGTTAGTTCGTTAGATACAACAATGTGATAGGGACCGTATATAAATGGTTCTATGAGTTCGCTGATGGCTATTGCCTCTGCAAGATGCATGCTGAATGTGGTTTTGGCTCTTGGTTTCATGTTGGCATAACGAATTAAGAGCCGTAAATATATACGTTTTGCAATAAAAAATGCCATGATTCCCATGCGGGTTTCAGGCGTGACACTATTTTTAAGCATTTCAATTAATGCCTGAACGCCTGTTTTAGAGAGCTTAAGCCGCACTTTTTGGTCGAAATTCATCATCTTATTCATAAAAATCTTCTATTCCTATACCTTCTTCATTATCCAGATATTGACAATATGCCAATCCCATACTTTCTTTTTCCACCAGAGCATTCCTTTTATTTCATACCCCCTTGCCTGGATACTGAATTTTCCGTTGCGTTCTACTATTCTGTATCTCATTTTAAATACCCTTTTAACATGTGTTCAAACTGTACAATAACATGGCTTAGTTCAGCCGGTGTGTGGTCCATGAACTTCTTTTTGTAGATGCTTTTAGTACCGCACAGGAATTCATCGAGCCTTTTTATATCCACAACCATGGTGCCTTTATTGTGGTCGAATTTTGTAAGGTTCAGGCTCGCGGGAAGCTGATGGCAAATGGAAAGTATCCTGCGGCGCTTGAGATGTCCCGGGGCATGGTTCATTTCCTTTTGTTTTTCGGCCAGGTTCCGGTTGAGATCTTCGAGTTCACGGGCATCCATATCTTTGGTATGCTCGGTGCGGCCACCGGTGGCATCGTGGATGAGCTGTCGCTTCATGTCGGTTATCTTAAGCACGCCCAGGAGCGTGTTGAATTTGATGATCTGTCCTGGATTTGGCGCATTCATTTTCTTAGTAAATAAGTTCTTGATGCTTTTAACTTCAGGCTTTCTTCTACCTGGTGCTTTGCCTGGCTTCCAGTAAAGGCTTTGGATATGATATCGAATTCACCTACGGCCTTTGCATTGACATAAATAGTTACATGTACTTTATAACTCTTTTTGTTTCTGTCTTTGTTGAATATTCTAAACATGATATTTTATTTTGCGCTTGATGTAATGATGGCCCACATTTCTTCATCGTCGATGGTAACTGGTTCGTAAGCTACTAAAAAGTGAAGGCTTGTTTCACGATCGTGCCATTCGATGGACCTTCTGATGATGATTGATAAATGCATTGATGATAATTTAAGCTGACCGGATGTGGATTTGTTCAGTTGTATTCCCTTTCCCTTTTCAGATTTAACAATATACCAGTCAGACGGATTGTCTTTATCCTGGATAAATTCAAGATAATCACCAATTTTAAGCCCCATATTTTCACAGGCGACCTTATTAAAGCTGAAGGTTCCTCTTTTGTCGATATGAAGCCTGGGATCGTGAGCTACTCTTTTGCGTACATTCAGTGCATTAAATCGTACTTTTTCCATGGTTCTATCTATTTGAATGCCCGGTTACATGCCCGTTATCCAGGAACATTGGTTCAATAAGGTTATCAAGCCGCTTGCATATTTTGGATGCATCCTGTAGAAGGAGTGCAAGGTTTGTTTCGTCGGGAATGGCATCGAGCCAGTCGTAGAAAGCAAGAGCCTGCTGAAGCTTGTTTCCAAGCTCCAGGAAGGCTTCTTTATTTTGGTTATCGTTCATTATTTTATGCTTGAAGTTAAGATGGCATATATTTTCTCCCCTTCTATTTCTTCAGGCTGTGAAGCAATCAGGAAAGTAAGGCTGTCTTTTCTCAATTCCAATGGAAGTGATTTTTGAATTAAATCAACAACCATCGATGAATTAAAAAGAAGCTGGCCATAGGTTCCTTTTCTAAGAATGAATCCCCCTTCATTTTCTACCGTAACAACATACCAATCCTGTGGATTATCTTCATCCTGGATTAGTTCTACACGGTCATTTTGTTTCAGGTTGAGACTTTCTACGGAATTTCTACTAAAAGAAATAAGTCCGGTCTTGCTGATGTGCACGGTAGGTTTGCCAATGTGATGCTGTCCGGTGTTCTCCCGGCTGAATCGTTTTATTTTCATATCGCGCTAAAATTAAGGTCTAAACGTTCCCATTTACCTTCGCTGTCGAGTACTTCGAAGTCGTATTGATATCCTTTCAGGATGTTGGAGTAGCCTTCTTTTACAAGGTCGAGGCCTTCGACCCAGCGCGGGTCACTGAATTTCTTTTCGTGCTGGAGCAGGATCATGATTTTTGCATACTCCAGGTCGCCTTTTTCATTGCGGCTGATGTAGCTGAGCATGATTTCAAAGATCTTTTTGTTGTATTTTTTGACCTTGTCGAACAGGAATTCCTTTACCAGTTCGATACCTTTTTCAGAACGTTCGTCCCACACGGGTTGCGTATCACGACGGCGACGGATCCGGACGGTACCGGAAGCATCCATAATGGTTAACCCGCCTTTGGAATTAGATCTGATCTTGCCATATTCGGCGAGCTTCAGGGCCTGATTGTCTATCTTTTCGTGCGTGAGTGCCTTGAATTCTTTCAGGGCAGCAGACAGGCTTGTGGCCCGGTTGATGAGTATTGCCAGGTCGTTGTCGCGATCCAGTTCATAACTTTGGCGTGCGCGTTCCCTGGCGGCCTGTTCGGCCTTTTCTTTTGCTGCAAGTGCGGCTTTCAGCTCTTCGGCTGTGTATCCGCTAAGGTCTGTTTTGTTCATGTAATTTAGATTAGGTAATTAATTAATTTGAATATTCCTTTCAAATTTTTCATTATTCATTTTTCATTATTCATTTACAACAACTTCTTTCCAGGTCTTTTTGTCGACCTGGACCATTTTGAATTTCTTTCCAGTGCGGTATTCTCTTACTTTTTTGAGCGCCTTTTGGGCTTGTTTCCGGTTCTGGCGCATGTCTGTGAATTCTGAATTCATAATGTTTTGCTTTTTAAGATTATCAATATTGTTATTTAACCGGTTTACGGTTCTTTTAAGGTTGCTCCATTCAGGATGGTCGATGTTCCTAAGTAGAAAATTCCAGATACTGTCGCGGACCTGCGTGGTCTTTTTCAGTTCGCTTTGCACTGACTTGTAGCAGGCTGCAATAGGTATGTTGTGATGTGTTTTCATGTGCGTATTTATTTTAATTACCATTCAAATGCAGGGGTAAAATGGATAGAAGGAAATTTTTTCTTATTTACCCGGAGCCTTTTGCCGTTGGTTGTATAAATATGGTATTCAACAGAGCCGTCTCTTTTAGTTATTTTAAACAAATCCCTGGCCCGTGCCTTTCCGATATATTCTCTTTCGTTTGGTTTTAAAGTCTTTTTAGCTTCATTAAAATAATGGTTCAGAAGAGCCTTATCAAAGGCTGTGATCTCTTCCGGATGCATTCTTGTTGAATCTTCAAACAGAATTAAATCCAGGGCGTCTTTTGCAATTGGTTCGTACCTATTAGGTATCCTTTTAATTACCTTATCCTTATAAATGACATTCATTTTCCTACCTCCTGTTTGATTAGTTTGTGTGTCATCTGGTCGCGCTCTTCTTCGATCATTTCCCACAGCACTTTATCGATGTGTTTGTCGGCTACCAGGTGCATGTGTATGTAATACTCGCGGAGTGTATGGATGTTCTCTGAGCTGTTTTCGTAGCGGTAAATGAAGGTCATGTCGACAATGTCGAACTGCCGGCGCCACCAGTTCCAGAAGCCTTTGTGCGTTGCAAAATCCTGGATAAGCGGTATGCTATTATCAAGATACTGCTCCAGGTATGTCATTCCGGTTTCGAACTGCAGTTGTGCATATTGTTCTTCCGTTAGGTTTAAGAATGCGATGATTTCCTTTTTCATGATTCCCAGTGTTTGGCTCCGACCGATAATCCTGCAAGCATATCCACTGACACGCTGCCGCGTTCGCCGGCAGCACGCAGGGCATTAGAGATCATTTCGCGGAGGCTGCCGTAGTTGCCGCCTGCTTCGCGATAGATGAAGTTGATGGCATGTTCGTCGCTGATGCCGTAATCGTCGCATACGTTACGAACAAATGAGAATGTAGGGCGAAAGAGTTTTTGCCAGTAGGCAATCCTGCGGCGAAGCTCTTTGAAGCCCATTTTGTCTTTGTTGGCCATCTTAACAATGTAATTCCGCATGTATTCTGTTCCGGAGAGCATGATTCCGGCACGGAATTCCAGCTGATCATAAATAACCTGGATAAGCCTGAGATTTACGTCGTTAAGTTTTCCGGCATCGTCAAGGATCAGGAGCGGTAAATTGTCTTTTGCCAGGCGGTCAACAATGTCGGCCACACGGTTGTAAATACTGCCTTCGGTTTCGATTCCCAGGGCACGCTGTATGGCTGTAAGGAAGTCTTTACGGCCCATTACAACGGTGCAAAGCACGTAGTAAGTGTTGGGCGTTTGGTTGCTGTAGTATTTGAGGGCGGTAGTTTTGCCGGCACCGGTGAAGCCAGACACGGCCAGCAGCCGGTTATTTTCGCGGGCATCGTTGCAGCTGTCGAGAATTACCTTCAGGTTTCGCGATTCGCGAATTTGCCAGCGGTCGGTGTGCCAGGATACGAAATTGGCAAAGAGAAGCCATGCAGCTTCACTAATAAGATCCCATTTCTCATTGATGAGATTACTGATGAGGGCCGCAGATACATTGATCTGCTTGGCAGCCTGGTTCTGACTGATGCCCGTGAGTTGTAGTTTTTCTACAAATCGCTTTTTGATTTCCTGTTTGTCTTCGTTTTTCATACTTTTGTAGTTTAGTTTTACAAATTGTTATTGAGTCCGCTGCCGTGCCTGGTGGCGGGCTTATTTTATAATTGTTCAAATTCAGATTCAAGTCTTCTAATCATTGCATCCATTGAGTCATAAGCAAGACTCCTGCAGGTATTAAATTCTTCATCGTCTTGTCTTGCTTTCATTTTTTGTACCCGTGTCATGTTGCCTTTTACGATATCAATCGTGCTTTGAATTTGTTTGGCCCTGCTAAATGTTTCTTTTTTCATGGCTGCTTGCTTTAATTAATCAACATATCCAAGTAAAGTGGCTACCTGCATTTCTTCATTATAAATACTAACATCCTTAATGATTATTTTTGGATTTCCGATGTTATCTACGATGATATTGTAATCATCATCAACTAAGTTCAGTACAACTTTTCCTTTCTCTTTAATCAAAGGTTGTTTATCATATATTATGACCTTTCTCCCGTCAGGTAATTTTGCTATTATTCCACTTTTTTCCATGATTTGAATATTTAATTATTATCAATTACTTTTCCTGTATCGCTTGCTTCCGTATCCGATTCATACAAACCGGTGTATCCCGATCCGCCGCCGGCCAGGGCAGCTTCTGCAGTGTTGGCATGTGCTTTGTTTCCGTAGCATGCCTGGCGGATCCAGTTTTCAAAGTCGTCTGCCGGGCTGAGCACTTTGGCGCTTTCGGTAATTTCTTCGAGCTTGCGCCGGGTGTTTTCCTTTTCATCCTTCCGGAGTTTCAGCAGCTCGTCGATGCGCACGCGTGTGCCTTCTTTATAATCGCCCACAAAACGCGGTATCTGTTCTTTGTCTTTGGCAATGGCCACGTAACGCAGGTCGCCGGAAGCATCTTTTTTGTAAAGGATAATCTGAGTAAGGTCTTCCGGATCGTACTTAATGATGAATTTATCCAGCAGGTATTTCTGTCTGAATTCCATATCCGGATAACCGTTGTCGTCCACCACTTCATAGATGAATTTTTCGCCTTTCAGTTCCTGCCGTATTCCATCTTTTCTATAAACGATTCCTTTGCCTTCTTTGCCTTCATTTACAAGCCAGAAGAGCTCTACCATATCCCACCATTCCACCGGGCGCGGATTGGGGTTTACACTTTGGTTATAATACTCCAGGCGGGTAACTCCCTTGTGTTTCGGATGCTCCGAATTGTTCCATTCATTCACCAGGAGACGGACGATTTCGGGGATGTCCTTTTTTTGTGGCAGCCGGTCGCGATTGGCGTTTATGTAATCCAGGTTTGGCTGGCTTTCGAGTGTGTTGGTGGTGATGTTCATTCCGGTAAAGAACCAGCATTGTTTCATAATTTGCTGCTGGAACCGATTGATCAGGTTCTCGATGCTCTTGCTTTGTCCGTTGTAAGGCATGGCCCTGAAATGCACCCGGTTTAAGCGTTCGTAAAACTCCTGCATTTTAGCGCCTGTGTGGCCACCCTGACCATCATAAAGCAATTGGTAAGGCCGTTGGCCTGCCTGCTGTACGGATGTTTTCAGCGCGCGGTAATGGCTCTGGTGATCTTCCTGATGCCCGGGCCATAACAAATCGTACCCAAGAATAACTTCGCTGGCCACATCGATGACCTTATTAATCTGGAAGAGTGATGCTTTTTTGTCGCCGGCTTTGGGCTCGTTGTAATAAAGGTTGAGCTTGGTACCGTCGATATTCCACATGGCATCGCGGTAAGTTGGCAGGAACAGGCGCATGTTGTGTTCGAAGCGTTTGCGCCATTCGGTTTCGCCGTGGCGTCCAAAGAACCAGAGCGGCTCTATAGATGGCTTGTGCAGGTAGTAATATATAGCTTGCCGGGTGATGCTTTCCCCCTTTGTTTTTAATACATCCTGGATAATCCTGGTTACTTTTTCGAGATTGTTGGTCTTTTTAGCGTATTCGGCGATGGCTGCTTCTTTAAGGTCTTCCGTAAGTTTCTGCCGGTTGGTATTGCTGTAATTGCCATTGATGACAACGCCGGGCCCTTTGGAAGCGTAATCCTGTGTTTTCTTGCGTAGTTTTACGTAGCTTGTGGGAAATTTAAGGGATATTGAACCCTTATTTTTCTCTTGTTCAATCAGCATTGAAAGGGCATTGTAAAATTCGGTTGAGCGGGTGTATCCGATGCTCTTCTGGAAGCTTTTGTATGCCATGGAGATCATGTTTAAGTACATGCATTCGCGCTTCCATTGTCCAACGCGATAGTTTCCCGGTCGCTCTCCGGAGGGAAGGATGTAATCATCAAAGAATTTCTTATCACCGTCAGAAAGGACCAGCAGCGGAAGTATGATCTGAGCGGCAGCGTATTGGTAGGGATTACCGAAGTGCCCGGTAATAAGGTGTCTGTACCTTGCTTTTAGGGCTTCGTAATCGATAAGCGTCTTGCGCAAGTCATCCGGATCCTTGATGAATTTCCAGTGGCTTGAATTTCTGTTAAATGCAGATTTTACCGTCCCTTCTGGTATCTCAGCCAGAACAGCTTCAGAAAACTCTATATATAATGTATCACCGATTAACTTCATAGCTCTCGAGCTTTTGGTGTTTTTCTTCATTCAGACGAATTGCTTCAAGAATGATATCCTTCAGAAATGGTTTCATTCTTCTGTGACCTTGAAGTATGTGATGAAATGTCCATTCCGTGTAGCCGCTGATTTTTTGGATGGTTTTCTTATCTTCCCTTGATATTCTTTTTGCTATTATCCGGTTTTCAGGAAAGTCATAATGATAATCTGTTGGCTTCATTAACCTGTCTTTGTGTATCCTATTTCGCCCCATGATATTGATTTTTAAAATTTAATTTGCTTTTGTGTATCTAATTGTGCTATTTTTACAACAACAAATGTACACAGAATTTCTTTGAATGCAAGTTTATTTTACATTTTTTCTGTGTTTTTTTTCAAAGTATGGATATAAAAGACATAAATAGTAGGTTTATAGATGCTTATAATTATCTGAATAATTTGGGTAAGGTTCAAAATAAATCTCGTTTTGCTTACGAAATTGGTGTTTCACCACAAATATTCACAGAAATTTTGGGTGGAAGAATGAATGTTAGCCCTGTTATTTTACAGAAACTCTTTGATACTTATAAAATATCGTATGACTTTATTTTTTTTGGACTAAAGCCTATTATTCTTCCGGAAGAATCTTCTTCTATTTTATCCGAACCAAAATATGACAAGCAGGAATTACAATTATTCAAAGAACGATTAGCCGATAAAGAACAATTAATAGAAAGCCTTAAAAAACAGGTAGCCAACCTGGAAGAAATTATCCGCCTGAAGAAAGCTCAATAACCAATTTATCACCCAAAACTTTCGTATAATTTCGTGTGGCGCTGTCATCCTTGATGATGCACCGGTAGCTCACAATATGATCGATTACGGTTGCATAATACTGATCGGCGGTAAAGCCGGTTCGGGAAATGCTTGAGAAAAAATCGCCACGAAAACCGGTCATCCAATAATTTACCGAATCAATAAGCTCGAGATGTGCCAGGAACTGGTTCATAAACTGGTTGCCATAGCTTCCTTTGCCAATTACCTTAGATCCGATGTGTAAATCGAATGACATATCTGCCTTTTGGATATGCTTGCCAACGGTTTGAAAAGGAATTGATTTGAATTCTATGAACACTGCCGGCAAGCCGAAGGTATCTTCATAGAATTCATATTGATTGTTCCAGAAGTTCAGTTCCTTAATGATGGGTTTATCGTTGGCATCCACAATATTGAGCATGTGTGCTGCCCAGAGTGTGTAAAATTCACTTAAGAAGTTCATAGTTGTTCAAAGCTTTTGTCAATATCCTTAATAATTATCCGGTCGAACCGGCGGTTGAGTGTCTCGCTGGTTCCCATGAACTGGCGTTTCGGAAGGTTCATTTTACGGCTGTGCGCTTTTACCGTTGCTGTTCCTATTACAGCCATGCGGGTACCGGTGCGATGTGTTTTAATGCTCGAGACTTTCACACGGCCACGTATTCTCCTGGTATGCTGTTTTACCATGACCGTTCCATGAAAACCGTCATTTTGAGCTTCAGCATATTTTTTCGGAGCGGATATTATGGCTTCCCTTTCATTCCAGGCTTTCAGATGAATGCTATTGCGAAGCTGTCCGCTCTTGATCAGGATGGCCCGGCCCTTTCCATATTTATCCGGAGGCTTGCGTTTTTTCCATCTTTCGGCGTACCGATCTGTCCATGCCTGGGCACGGAAGCGCTGCTGGAAGAAATTAACAGCTTCCTGGCCGAGTATCGGCATAAGCCTGGCTTTGTTTTGCTGCCAATGCTGGTTTACCTGTGCGAAGGTGAAAGGCCTGCCTTTGTATGTGAAAGCTGGTTTCATTTTTTTTCTTGACTTTTGATTATCAGTATCGTATCTTTGCCAAACATTTAGGATATCAACCGGCTGAGTGAAAGGGCATCCCATTTAGACCCTGTTTCCTGCCGGTTTTTTTATTTCTTATCAATTAAGATCCCATTTCTGAACCCATCCACTTTATTGGTATCCATTTCGAACCAGGTGAGGATATTGAACCCGTTTTCATTATCAATTTGAGCCACCACATTCATGGGTTTTCCCTGGTAAAACTTCACATAGCGCAATTTGAAAGTGTTGTTTCTGCCATCTTCAAACAGGTAAAGTTCATCCGGATGGTTCAGCATGCCGGGGATCATCTTAACGGTTTTGAGATATTCTTCCGTGGAGTGGCCCTTGAGTGTTTTTTCGCTCAGGATCAGCAGCCGTTTGTTGTTATCGGTGAACTCAGTATCCTGGATAAACTGTTTGGCTTCATTGATCGTTGTTTCCTGCAGCTTAGCTTCAGGGAAAGCAGCCTGGTCCATTTCGGAATATTTCTTAAGTCCCTGGTCTCTCCAGGTGAGCTTTTGTGCCAGTTTGTCTTTGATATAGAATTTATCCGCATCATAAACCACCTTAGTTTTTGCCCGGTTGATATTCATGCCGTCCTTTTTCATGCGGTCCCATTCGCTTACGCCGTTTTTATCCACTCCGGAAGATGCCAGGATCCCCTGGGCTTCTTTTTCGGTATTGTAGTTGTTTGGCACGCCCTGGATCGTTCTGATATAACACCGGCAGTTCCATCCGTTGGGCGGATAAATGGTATCCATCTCACCTGCACGGAATTTCAAACCCTGTAGCGCCTGATGCGCCAGTCGTACCCGGGCATCCCCGGCAGTTTCATAGATCCATGTCGGGAAAGCTTCTTTCTGGGCCATATTCCGAAACCAGGCAGCGGAAGTATGGCCGGTGTTCCAGGCGAAGTTATATTCAGTCTTCAGCCAGTCTTCATTATACAGCGTTACTTTTTGCTCAACTGCTTTGCGGAAGTCGTTGAAATTATCATGTTCCCGGGCCAGCTGGTTCAAGTCGCTCGCTGCAGCAGCAGATTTGGCAGCTGAAAACCGGGCAACATTCAATTGCATCATTTGCATGGCCAGGTTATCCGGAGAAGAATAATCGAGGCTTACGTCTGCCGGTGTTTTGAATTTACCGAGTTTCAGCGCTGCCGTACCATTCCATCCGCGCACCAGGCCATCAGTATAAACATCCGAAAGCCACCGGTAGTAATCGCAGCTGAAGGTTGCATCACGGTTATCCCATGCCCAGCGGATCAGGTCCTTGCTGACCTGGTTGGTGGTTCCGGCTGCAAGGGCAATGGTATGCTCCTCGCAACACGGTTCCGGGAATTCGGGATGCGTAACCTTATACAACATTACTTTTTTTTTTCAGTACTCAGGGTTCCTGGTGTTCCGGTTTGTTGCTTTTTTCCGGTGATTTTTACACCATATTTTTCAATGAAATAATCCGGATCAATATCATATTCACCCAGGAGCATTTCTTCAATTTGCCGCATTTCGTCCGGGGAATAATCTTCGGTATCATCCCATATCATCCGGTATCCGGTAACCGGCCAGCCATGTTTTATGATCACCGGGAACAAATCATCATTGACCACATCCATCACCATATCGCCATCTTCTTCGCCGATTTCTTCAGATACATTCTCATGTACTTTGCTTTGGCTGTAGCTGCTTCCGCTATCCAGGGTCATAGTCTGGCCCAGGATGGCCTTAGACATTTCCGTATTGGCCCGATCCACGCGTTTATCGTAAACATTGAAAGCATCGCCGCGTTTGGTTTCGATAATATCAATGGAAGTTCCTTCCGGGAACAATCCCCAGGCAGCGGATCCCATTTCTTCGAGCATCTTTTGAATCTTATCCAGGTCGGCTTTGTTTCGTGTGGAGCTCTTTCCGATACGTACCGGCATTCCGAATATTTCAGCGAACTGGTCCCAGAACTGAAATGCGTATTTTTTACTGATGGTATCTTTAGAAGTAGGAAGCAATAATCCCAGGTCCTTTGGATCGCCGACCGAAATACACCAATCCGAAAATGGCGGGCTGGTATAATCCATTCCTTCGGTGGGATCATCATTCATGTCCTTTACGATAACATGATATTCGGGCTTAACATGGAACCGGTTGATCAATTCGATGTCCGCAAACTTGAGCATTGTTTCTTCCCGGATGATATCGCCCAGCTGGATGAGGCTATGGCCCCAGAAAATAGAATCCAGCGAAAGCGACATGAATTTCTTGAACCACTTTGTGTGAAACAATTGTGTAAGCTCTTCATTTTCCACTCCCTTAGCATCCACGATTTTAAAGGGCCGGCGCATGGTTTTCAACTTTCGGTTTCGGATGGCCCCCAGGAGATGATCGTCGAGCATGGCGTCATAATAGATATTGTACAAATTCCACCGGGTAGGCATTTGTATGTCGATGGCCTGCTGATTTGCCATGCGCCAGTCGGCGAGCTCCTTTTTGGCCAGCTGCTGTGTAAGTTCATCCAGCTGGATGATTATTTTTTTCTTTTGAATGAAATCATTCACCAGTTGCATTCGGTCCCGGTCGTTCGTGAAGTTATTGTCCGGCTTCGGCGGTTCTTTTTTCATAAAATCAAACAAGCCCATTTTATCGTTTTTAAGCGTTTCTAATCAATTTATAGGGTAGTGGTCGGAAAATTCTTTTCATTGCGTTACAATTGAATTTAAACACTACTTAAATATACTTTTCTACCAGGATGAATTCTGCTTTGTATTGCCGCCATACCGGATGGGATTTCCGGTATCTGTTCCATCCGTTGTATCAATAGTTGGAAAATCAGGTTGGGAAATTCCTTTCTGCACATCCAGGAGCCATTTGTCCGCAGCATCTTTGCGGTCCTTTCTTGTTTCTGTCATCATGATTCCCGGAAGCGTTGAGAAAAGATTATAAAGCACAAGGTCAATCATTTTTTCAATTAGCTCCGCGTTCCTTGAATCACCGGTGGCCGCAAAAATGGCATCTACATTATACCGTCCGCGCAAATAACCTTTTATATGTTCCCCAGCGGAGTTTTCGGCCTTTGCGCGTATAGTAACATCAGCCTGTTGAACTACATTCAAATCGTCGTCTGTAATCAATTGCTTATAATCGTCGTCTGTAAGAAACATATCAATATCCCTTTCTTGATTTATTATTGCGTTTACCTATCCTTCCGGGAAACTCGGCCATGTGGCCCCGGCGCTGAAGTATCCAGATAGCCCCTTCGTCCGCATCCGGACCATCGTCATGGATATGCGCTCCTTTTTGAAACCCGAGCAGCTGATCGATACCGGTCTGGACAAAGTAGTTTTGCTTTTGCCGGATATTATAAGTCACCATTCCCCGCTCCCAGAGCGGTGCAATGGCTTGTATTCTGGCGAATTTATCCGGCTTGCTCCTGGTATCGCCTTGAATTGGCAAATAATAACCGCGGTTATTTGCTTCCAGTTCAAAGTCTTCATAAAACATGTCCTGCAGGAAAACTTCTTCCATCCAATATTCACAGATGACATCATCCGGAAGTGATTCATGAAAATCAAAAATCCACTTAACAGCTTCCGTAATTGTGGTTTGTTTTAAAAATGCGTCAATCTGATAGAGCCTTATTCCTTTTTTGGCCCATACTTTCCATGCCTTAAAATCGTTGGTTGTCTTAGGCTTATAACTTGGGTCGAAATAAGCAATGATATAATCCATATCCCGAAGGCGCGGGATTTTGCCCCAATGGAACCAGTCAGTCTTCCATATCTTACCACGCTTGGTACCACGATGGAAATATTCGCGCATGGCCATGAAATACCCCATGCGCTGAAACCGGAGCTGAAGCTGTTCTGATGTGAATTTTTCCGGCCAGGTTGGCGCGCCTGTAAAGGTACCATCTACCGTAGCCATGATCTGGCTGTGGTAAATACCTTTTCGTTTTGGCTTTCCCGGTTCTGTATCGCCAACGATATGTGCCAGGATGGATTTATCATCAATCCGGTTTCCCACCATCACAAATCTGGAAGTGCGCAAATCCAATGCGCCATATAAAGACCCCAGGATCCAGTCGACTACTTTATCGACCCGGTCCTGATTGTTGATGATTTCATCATCATCAATGTCATCAACAACGCAATAATTAGGACGTTTTTCCCGGTTCCGGATACCACGCGGAGACTGGCCCCGGCCAATGGCCACAAAACCAATCCCGTCATTGGTTTCAAAATCACCTTCTTCCCAATTACCTTGTTTGAACTTATACCCAAAATCATTAATAAATCGTTGATTATATTGCAATTCCGTTTGAATATCTGAAAGCAAAGCGCAGGCATCATCGTTATTTTTTCCAACCAGGATCATCCCCAGCAACATTCCATTTGCATACAACCAAAGCGGGATACCTATATCTGCATGAACTGATTTAGCAGATTCACGAAAAGCTTCCAAAACGGCAAATATATTCGGGTCATTTTTGATTCTATTGGCCCATTGAATATGAAAGGAAGCGCATTCTGAATCGGCATAATGCTCAAGATAATATTCAAAGAAATATTTGTAATCGCCTAATGCCCGTTTTATACGTTTTTCCTTTACTACCGGGGTTTCCTTCAGGCCAACTGTTGTAGCGGACTGCACAACCTGGCACCAACCTTTCCAGCTGATATGTCGTTGTCTGGCGTTCATCAGGCGTTTAGCTTATAGGTGATGTAGAGATCCTGGTATTTGTTGACTTTTTTCATAAACTCGAGATCTACTTCTTTGTCGGAATGCGACCGGTGCTGCAGGAACTTTCCGAAGCCTTCGAAGATATCCATGGCCACTACCGGGGAGTCCTGTTGATCCAGGTTTTTAATGAACGCCGCCAGCTTTGATAGCTCGTCGCCTTTCATGCCCCCTACTTCAGAATCGAGCAACTCATTGATTTTTACGAGCGTTTTATTGATCAATTCCGTCCGGCTGATGTTCTTAGCGGCCCTTTTTTCTTTCCATCCGCCCTGCTGGATCCAGTTGGTGAGTGTCCGGTTGCTTCCAATCTTGACCCTTTCCTGTATTTCCTTCTGCGTAATGCCCTGCATATAAAGCAGGTAGGCTAATTCTTTTTTGCTTTCATTGTTCCCGGCCATGTTATTAGTTATTTGCAATTAGATTGCAAATATCCCACGTTAAAATTCCATTTTCCAATCGGAAAACATAAACCTGTCCCAGAAATACATAAAACGTTAAATAAAATACATTCAATGTTTTACGATTTGCAAAAGGCATTTTTCACCCGCATTTTTGCCATGAAATTCATATTAAAAATGGCAACACACACCTTTGTAGTTTCAGACGAAAATGTAGTAAACAGTTACGGCAGCCGCGTAATGACAGCCGGGATTGATATCAGTCAGTACAAGCGGAACCCGATTGTGCTCTGGTACCACAAACGGCCAAAACAATGGGATGATCAGAACCATGCCAACAAAGAAGCGCTTCCGATTGGGAAAGCTGTTAAGCTCTGGAAAGATAAAGACAGCGGCCAGCTTCTTGCGGATATCGAATTTGATACAGAAGATGAATTTGCCCAGACTATTTACGGGAAGGTATCACGCGGATTTATTAATATGTGTTCACCCGGCCTGGATCCTGTGACGGTGAGTGATGATGCAAAATTTCTTTTACCGGGTCAGCAACGATTCACGCTGGTTAAATCCATTCTTGATGAGATATCCATTGTCGATATCGGATCCAACAACAATGCCCTTCGCCTGAGTCATGATCCCGGACAGAAGATCGATGATATTTTACCACTTGTTAACCAATCAAATCAAAATCAAAATACAATGAACGAATTTAAAACCAGGGTCGCCTCTGTTTTGGGGCTGGACCCGAATGCTTCTGAGGATGCTGTAATAGCAGCCGTGGAAGGAAAGGTGAACCTGGCAAAAGGTGAAGGTTCCTGGAAAACCAAATTTGAAGGCCTTAAGACGGAATTAGATTCCATAAATGAGAAGGCCATCACGAAAAAGGTTAATGACAATATTGATAGAAAGTTCACTGCTGACAAAAGTGAATTTTATCTCAATCTTGGAAAACAATCCGGCCTGGAGACTTTGACCAATGTCATTGGCAATATGCAGGATATTGTGAAACCCGGTGATTTCATCAACCCTTCCAACAGACAGGGTAAGAAAGAAGAAGGCTATAACACGCTCACTTTCGCTAAGCTGAAGGAACAGGGACTCGCTGCAGTTGAAAAACTCAAGAAAGAAAATCCGACTGAATACATCCGCCTTTTCAAGGCAGAGTACGACGTTGAGCCGGAAATGGATGAAAAGGAATAGCACCTTTTAAATAGTAGTTAATAATCATTTGAATAAATATTAAAAACATCTTAAAGTTAGAACAATGAAAACTTTCATCAGATTTATGAGCGTAATGTTGATTGCGTTTTTTACTGCAGTAGCTGTTCAGGCGGCCCCCGCTTTCCTTCATACTGAGCTCCCATCGTTTATCACGCCTGCCAGTGTATTTTTCGGCTCTATTGGATTAAGCGTGATACTAAGTATCGCACCGATACAGATTCCGGGAACGGCATTCATGGCCCTTCAAAAAGAATTGTGGACCGGAGAGCTGATTAAGCATTTCAGGCATGATGCGGTATTCCTTAGCCGAATTGCGAGCCGTAATAACTACGTTCAGAATAATGCCATTCACTTAGTTGATCTTGGTGCGGATCCTAATGTACTGATTAATAATACTACTTATCCTATTAACAGTGTTGGAAGGACCGATGAAGACGTTGTGATTTCCCTGGACAAATTTGATACGGAAAATACGATCATCACTGATGATGAATTGTATGCTTTGCCCTACGACAAACCAGGTTCGGTAATTGAACAACACCGTGCGGTACTGGAAGAAAGAACTTCTGAAAAGGCAGCACACAGTCTTTGCCCGCAGGCTGCAACCGGTGATACCCCTGTTGTGTTCACAAGCGGCGCTTCCAACGGTGAAACCAATGCCAGAAAGCGTATGACTGTTAGTGATATTGCCAACGCAAAGCGTTTCCTTGACAATCTGAAAGTGCCGCTGGTGGGTCGTGAGCTTGTCCTTTCCAGCCTTCATGTATGGGATTTGCTTTTGACCGAACAACGCTTCAAAGATCAATGGTATAACATCCAGAACGGACAGCCTGTGAATATGTTTGGATTCACCGTTAGGTTACTACTCAGCAGGAATTAAATTTTGATTAGCCAAACACGATAGCATATTAAAAACATTTTGAGAATTTTTCAGGCTTGTGTCAATCACAGACCT
>VAPK010096635.1_pt1 | contig 17542 bp, 21 predicted proteins | sample 3395031 | NCBI WGS metagenome assembly VAPK01 (sample SAMN08290443, study PRJNA428436) | hydrothermal vent metagenome | isolation source: Deep-sea hydrothermal vent chimney 1 | place: Pacific Ocean: Juan De Fuca Ridge
AAATCACCCCATGTTTCATTAAAAAAATGCTTATAAGGATCTTTTACATTTATGTTTTCTGCCCAGGTTACAGAAAAAAACACGCTTAATAAAAAAAACATTACTGACAATTGTATTTTATTTTTCATAATTTAAGTTTTAATTGTTCCGATAGCAGAATTATAGCAGAATACCGTCTTACTGATACTGTGCAAAAGCACCTTCATTTCATCACCACAAAGTTAATTTTTCTACTGTGCGAATGCACAGTAGATTTCAAGCTATATTCGCTATATTATTATGTGTAAATTAGAGTGAATAAATATGCAAACCTTACCCCTGAAATATAAGCTTGTCCTTGCTCCAGCCGTCATAATAATTCCGGTTATATTTGTTATTTTTTTAATGCTTTATTATTTAAATGTTATTGGTCAGCAAAATGACACCGTACGAGACTGGGCGCATACTACAGATCAAATTCGTATCGCAATCACTTCCAGCAAACAGCTAAAAACTATTGTAGAAAAACTCCCTTATACAGACGCTTCTGAACATGAAGAACTTTATTTTAATTATATTGAGCAATCTCGTGTTCTGCAAGGTGCTATTAGCAACCCGATATTACGAGATAAAATTCAAACAGAAACACTTGATGAACTAGAGAAATCAGGCAAAGAAATTAAATTCAATGAAAAAATGAATACTCAGTCAGTCTCTGCCACACTGGCTATACTTACCCCTAAACTTGAGCTGCTTTATAATAGCTTGCAAGCTCAAAAACGCGCCATCTATATTGACTCAAACGAGTATGTTAAAAATAAAACATCCACCTTAGCGAGCATTTCAGTTAGTGTATTAGCTTTATGTGTTTTACTAGGGGTAATTTTATCTTTATGGATCACACGAAGTACAACTTCCAGAATCAAACAACTAGCACAAAATGCTAACCTTGTTTGTGAACTCAACCCACCAGAAAACCTTAAGAATAAAAAATTTGATGACCTTGAGGATATCGCTCTATGTCTCTCAATCATTTCTAATAGTATGTTAAGTACAATTGCTGCAGAAAAATTACTTCGAGGAGTAGAAGATGAACGCCGCCGAATCGCTATGGATATCCATGATCAATTTCTTTCTGATTTAAATATTTTTAAACGCACTCTTAATCAAAAACTTAACAATTCAAACCATACTCCACTACGTGATTCTGATATTGATGAAATTAATTCAACATTTGATGAACTTTCTTTTACATTGCGAGGGATTATCGATGATCTTCATCCTCAAACTCTGGAGATGTTTGGCCTTGAGGCAGCATTGCAAAGTTATCTTTCTCGTAAACTTTCTTCAGGAAAACACCCTGACTATTTCATCAATATTGAACACGAAGCTGAGAAACAGCTCTCAGTGTTTCAAAAACTAAGCCTATATCGAATATTGCTGGAATCAATTCAAAACATTATACGTCATGCTCATTGTAGTCGTTATGAAATTGACTTACGTATTGCTGATAATTTCCTTGTTCTCAGCATAGAAGATAATGGTGTTGGCATGAACATGGATGAAAATACACGTAGTCGTGGCCATGGAATACTTAATATCACTCAGCGTGCCTACTCGATAAAGGCAAAATTAGAATGGAATAAATCTCGTTTTAGTTCCGGCACCCGGTTACTACTTACCTTGCCAATACAATTTATAAACAACAATTCATCTGTCGAGCTTAAGGATTCAACCTATGTCCAGCCGGTATGAAATAATTATCGCAGAAGACAATCCTCGTGACCGCGAATTCCTTTCAAGCAATCTGAAAGATTACTCTCTACTCTTATCGACTAACTCTACAAATGCACTAGAACTTGCCTTACAAACACCAGCACCTCGTATAATCACAGATTTACAAATGCCAGATATGAATGGTGTCGAACTCGCCAAAAGAATCTGGCAAGAAGCACCTTTAGCACGAATTGTTTTTTGGTCTCATTACGGGGATGAAACTTATATTCGCTCCTTGTCCAGAATAATTCCAGAAGAAACAGTCTACGGTTACATTCTCAAAGAGAATCCCTCAGACATTCTAAATATGGCATGCCATGCTGTGTTCTTTGAAGATCAATGTTGGATAGATAAAAAATTACGCTCTGCACAATCACGGACACATACTTCTGATAGTGCTGTTAATGATATCGAATATGAAGTCTTAATCGATATTGCTTTGGGCTTAACTGATAATATGATTGCTCAACGTCGTTACTTATCAAGACGTGGCGCACAAAACAGACTTAAATCACTCTATAGTAAACTTGGTGTGACACATGACAAGGGGGAAAACACAAATGGAGAATCACTCAATTTAAGGACTCGTGCAATATCTATCGCCATGCGTCGGGGCTTGTTAAATAATTTTGAACTAGAGCAAGAAGAACAACATTTACAGCAATGGCTAAAACAGTTTAAACAATAATCACTCTTCCATGAAATGTGCTATTTCAGCACCAATCAAAACGATTAACCAGGTTAAATATATCCAGATTAGCAGTAAAGGAATAGCTGCAAGTGCGCCATATAAAAGCTCATAACCGGGAAAATAACTTACATATAAAGTAAAGCCACCTTTTGCAATTTCAAATAAACAAACAGCAAAGGTCGCTCCAGAAAATGCATGCAACCATCTAACCTTACAATCTGGAATCCATTTATACAACATGGTAAAAGCAGCCCATAAAACCACAAATGGCAGCCAGTTAAATAATCCATGATCAACCGACTCACCTAAAATGTTTGCAATTAAAGGTAATGAAACAATATATGTACTAGCAAACAGACTGAATGAAATGGCAAGAGGTCCAAAAATAAGCAATGCTAAATAAACAAAAATTCGTCGAATTAAATGTCGTGGAGTATTTATTTTCCAGATACTATTTAAGGCTGTATCAATGGTATACATCATAATAATTGCTGAAACCAGCAACATAAAAAGACCAAGAAGATTAATATTACTGGATTGAATTGCACCATCCAATAAATACTGTTGAACTTGCTTTGCGGTTGCAGGTGAAAGACTGTCAAACACAAAGGCTTGAGCCTTGAGTTGCAATGCGGGATCAATAAATGCTGTTGTATAAATTTTATAAATTAAAACCGTTAAAGGGACAAGGGCCAGCAAAGTGGCATATGCCAATGAAGCAGCAATTTGTGGACAACGATCATCGATACATTGCTTAAATATACAGTTAAATCTCTGACTTAAATCCATTCCGCTCCCCTTTTTTATCAACTATAAATAAGAGGTAATAAAACTGCTAGAAATAAAAAGGGCCCCTAAAAGGAGCCCATAAAATACAACTTATTTATAATTATTATTGTGCTAAATAAGCTTTATCTGATTCTTCTGTAACGCCAATTGACCAGCTTCCACGTGTTTTTGCATGATTAATTGCCGCAGCACTATCAGCATCACCTGGATTCGAATCAATATCTAAAACCTGACCTGGATAAATCAAATCAGCATCTTTAATTTTATTGCTGTTTGCTTTATAGATAAGAGGCCATTTATATGGATTTCCATATGACCTCCCTGAAATACCCCAAAGATGATCACCTTGATTAACCTCATAAGAATCACTACTTGCAGCAACAGACTCAGACTCTGGCATAGCAGCAGATCTTGGTTCAGCAGTTCTCTCCGGTTCTGGAGCAGCTTCTTCAGCTTTTTCTGCCGGTCCCGCACAACCTACCGCTAAGGTAAATGCACCCAATAAACCCATCAGTTTCAGCATTTTATTCAATTTCATTGTTTTAAACTCCGGAAAATTTATTTTCTTTAAAATTCAATACCTTATAAGAACTAAAATATTGTTTAGTATTTATAAACATAAACTAGCACCCGCTTCATGCTACGTCAAGAAACTGCACGCAAGTTTGTGATTTAGTTACGATTTTGCAAATATCCAAAACTCAATCCTGACAGCATTAGTTCACTTTATTACTTGCCGCTAACTGCCTTGCTCTCAAAGCGAGATGTTTAGCCTCCAGCGCTAATATTCGAGCTTTTTCATACTCTCCTGCATCAAGCTCATGCATTGCTGAATATAACCGTTGCTTTGCCTCTGACAAGAGATTTGCCGCCAGATTCTCTGCATTGGCATCTTTTGCCGCTCGTATTGATTGTCGCGCATTGCTCATTTCCTGAACAGGAGCTGTTGTAGTGCAAGCACTAACTAAAATGCCCAGAAGGACAATATTTACAAAATAAAAAAGTCGTTTATATAAGCGTTCAAATGACATGAAATCAGGTAATATCTCAGCTGTAATTTAATGTAATATTAATGGTATAAAACTTATTTGTATATACCCCTGGTTAAAGACTAAAAAATGACGATATTTGAACTAAATTTCATCTCAAGTTGAGATGAAATGAATTTAAATCCATAAGGAGCTGAATAAAATTATGAGTACAAAAATTTATCACAATCCTCGCTGTTCAAAATCTCGTCAAACACTTGAGTTGCTTCATAGCAAAGGTATTGAAACCGAGGTTGTCGAATATTTAAATACACCACCTGATGCAGATGCATTAGAAAATATCCTGAACGGACTTGGAATGGAACCTCGAGAACTTATGCGCAAAGGTCAGGATGAATATAAAGTTTTAGGTCTGGACGATGAAAGTTTATCGCGAGAAACTTTAATTAAAGCAATGATTAAAAACCCAATATTAATCGAACGCCCTATTGTCATTACCGACAAAGGTATTGCAATTGGTCGCCCAATTAAAAACGTAGAGAAAATATTAAGCTAATGAGTGATATTCTTGTACTTTATTATAGTCGCCATGGTGCTACCGCAACGATGGCACAGCAAATTGCTATAGGCATTGAGCAAGGTGGCTGCAATGCACGCATACGTACTGTACCAAATGTCTCAACAACCATAGAAGCAACTGAAAGTGACATACCCGAATCAGGTGCACCGTATGTATCTCTTGATGACATGCAACAATGTATTGCTTTAGCCGTTGGCAGTCCAACTCGTTTTGGTAATATGGCCGCAGAGTTAAAATATTTTTTTGATAGCACTAGTCCACTCTGGCTTTCAGGTGAAATGGTGAATAAACCTGCTGCTGTTTTCACTTCAACTTCAAGTTTGCATGGCGGCCAGGAAAGTACTTTGCTCTCAATGATGTTACCTTTACTTCATCACGGTATGCAGCTTATTGGTATCCCTTACACCGAAACAACATTATTAAAAACACAAACAGGTGGCACACCTTATGGTGCAAGCCATACTTCCGGGATTGATGGTGACTTACCTTTAAGCGATGATGAAAAAACATTATGCCAGGCACTTGGCAAACGTTTAGCCGTAACTGCTTTAGCACAGCTTAATGCAAGCTTAATCAGAACAAATACTTAACAATATAATATTATGCTACTTAATTTCTCACCCGGGTTTATGACACCAAGAACGTCACTTTACATAACATTAAGCGCTTACTTTGCACTTTTATTATTACTTGTCGTCTGGCATGGATTTGTTTTTCCTGCTAACAATAACCCGTGGGTAATACTCGGTTTTATTATTGCGCCACTATTATTTCCATTAAGAGGATTGCTAAAGGAGAACCCTTACACCTATGCATGGACAAGTTTTGTGATCTTACTTTATTTTATGCATGGCACCGTTGAAGCATGGGCAAACGCCGAGCAACGCATTTATGCAATAATAGAAATTTATTTAAGTGTACAGGTTTATATTGGCGCGATTTATTATGCTCGACTACAGGGACGTGCCTTGAAAGAAACCAAACCATAAAGAGCATGGAAGGATTGTACTTTAAAAGGCTTTCCCCTCTTTAATCTATTTTTGTATTTTTAATTATGCCATGTAACAGAAAAAAAAGATCATTTGTAAATATTAACATGCTGATATTCATGTTGATATTTAGTTTGTTCTGGAAACAACCCGCGATGGCGGGTGAGTTGACAGTCTCTGTTGAAGATAAAAGCAGTGACGCCACGAGCTAGGTTTTCAATATGAGAATAAAAAATACTGGATGCCGAAACTCGGCTGGTACATGGGTGCAGACTTCTCAAGTTATAAAGAAAATAACTGGGATATAAATACTTCTTTGCAATTAGGGATTATCACAACGGTGAATAAAAGAAATTATCGTTTAGGTTTCGAATTCAATGAAGGTAGCTCATCATTAGGTGAGTTTTTTCAAACCAAAGAAAAATATATCAGTTTTGGATTCTGGGTTGATATCTAGTAACAAAGTGATAAATAAAAAGTATTACAAATAATCTTTAATAAACGGAATAGTGAGTTTTCTTTTCTCAACCATCGAAGCTTTATCCAGTTTTTCAAATAAAGAAAAAAGACTGCTCATATCTCGTGGGCTGCGTTTTAACAAATAAGCCACAACATCATCGGCTAACTCTAAACCGCGGTTTTTTGCTCTTTGCTGTAAAGCGTGTTGTTTTTCTTTATCGCTCAACACCATTAATTTAAAGGTGGGCCCCCAGGACAATCTTGATCTTAAATCTGCCAATTTTATATTTAACGAGGCCAGTGGTTGAGAAGAAGAAACAAGCATATTTACACCTTTTTCCCTGACTCGATTATATAAATTAAACAGCGCGTACTCCCAGTCTTCGTTGCCAATCACTTCCTGAATATCATCTAAAGCAATGAGGGACATGTTTTCCAGACCATCTAACATAGCAGGCATTAAACCCTCTTCTGCTAAAGGAAGATATACGACGGGCGAACCTTTTTGCCCGACTTCATGGCAGGCTGCTTGCAGCAAATGACTTTTGCCTGTTCCACTTTCACCAAATAAAAAAACATAAGGTTCATTTTGTACTTGCAGGTTATGTACAACCTGTTCATTTTGACTTACGAAATAATTATCAAAGGTGGCATCATCACGCAAGCGGATACCGAGTGTTAATTGTTGACTCATAATTTATTTAATTTTCGTAAAGTTCGCTTTTAGTATAATTATCAAGCATGTGTCGGAATACAACCGCAATAACTGCAGCAACAGGTAATGCAAGTAAAATACCAACAAAACCAAACAACTGCCCGCCAGCTAAAACAGCAAAGATAACTGCGACCGGATGTAGACCAATTTTGTCACCCACTAACCAGGGAGTTAGTAACATACCTTCCAGCATTTGCCCTGTTAAAAAAACAATCGCAATATAAAACAAAGGTGTAATTTCCTGAAACTGCATAAGCGCTGCAACACTGGCAACAACAATACCAACCATAAATCCAAGATAAGGTACAAAACTCACCACACCCGACAAGCCGCCAATTAATAATGCAGTATCAAGCCCAACAAACATTAAACCAATGGTATAAACGATGGATAAAACAAACATTACCAACATTTGCCCGCGAAAAAATGCACCCAGGACTTCATCCGATTCTTTTACAAGAACGACAATAGTCTTCTCATTTTTGCGTGGTATAAGTGCATGAATTTTTGCTACTAAAGAATCCCAGTCACGTAACAAATAAAAAGTTACAACCAGCATTAATAAAAAGTTTGCTATCCAGCCCGCAAGGATTAAACCAGAATGTGATATTGAACTCAGCACATTTGCGGCTATACCACCCGCTGTTTTCCAGTAATCCGACAAAGATTGCTTTAGCATATTTAAGTCAAACGTTGCGATATCCAGATCAAATTGTTCTTTCAATAATGGAAGAAGATAGTTTTGAGCACGATCAATATATAAAGGCAGTTTTTCAGCCAGCACAATAATTTGTTTTTCTAACAAAGGTAAAACAATCAACAAAAATAATACGGCAACTAATGACAAAACAAAAAACACCACGCTTACTGCCAGAGTACGCGACATTTTTTTCTCTAGTTTATCTGTCAGAGGGTCAGCAATGTATGCTAACACCGCAGCAGATAAAAAAGGCATGAGTATTGGCGCAAGTAAATAAATTAAAACCGAAACAATAACAAATACAGCTAACCAAATACCTTTACTTGATTCGATCATGTTTTATTTCCTTTTAAAATATACCAGGCGCGTCTGCCCCATTCATTTGTATAAGCGTAACCACTCATTAGTGTTGTAACAACAACCAACCATAAAAGACTATCAATAATTAATAAATTCAAATAAATTACTTGCGACAACATAACAGAAAGCACAAGTAATATTTGCAAAACAGTATTGAGTTTACTAATAAACAAAGGTTTAAGTTTTGCTTCACCAATAAATTTCCGGTACAGCAATGTTCCGACAACGATAATTAAATCACGAAAAATAACCAGACTCACCAGCCACCAGGATAATAAATGATGCCAGCCTAATAAAAGGTAGGCACTCAACATCATTAATTTGTCCCCCATGGGATCAAGTATTACCCCAAGTTCTGTTTCCCATTTATAGCGTCGCGCAAGAAAGCCATCCAAACCATCAGAAAGACCACCAATGAGAAAAAGCAATAATGCAATTGAATAATTTTGATACCACAAAAAATACGTAATCGGCGCAACCAGAACCATGCGCAGAATACTAATTATATTTGGGATATCTCTTTTATTCACGGCACTCGTTTATATGTAAGGTCAACTATTATCTGTTCAGGTTTCTTCTCAATGGCTTCACCACGAATAACAGGCTTGCCTATATCAGCAACCAGGACATGTCCAAGCGCAATCGCCTGTGCAATACCTAATCGTCCACTGCGACTACTGAGAGTAAAAATAACATCATCTGTATTCACCTGATATGCCTGAACCTGGGATACTATACTCAGACTTTTTAAATATTTTATGACTTTATTGTATGTTTTTAAATCTGAAATATTTTTGACTTGCAGTAAAACCTCACCACTTTCAATTAAAGTGTCCACTTGAGTAAAGCGAGCAGACAATACCTCGCCGGTTTTAGATAAGCCTTCTTTTGCTGCCGCTCGTAAAGTTTCACTATTACTCACTTCCCAGTCATAGCGTTGTCCTGCCGAATACAAACTCCACCGCGTATTCCATGTTTTAGCAAAACTTAAATAAATACGTCCAACCAAAACTGCTTCGGCCTGATAGCGTGAAGAAGCCGCTAAAATCGTATCTTCAAAGTTACCCCAAACATCGGTGACTTGTAACCTGGACTGATCAGCTAAATCAAGCAGCGGTAAACGAAACGGTAAACCTTTTTTTCTGGCTTCCTGTTCAATATGAACACGGCTAATGTGTGGCGTACTGTTACCGATCAAAATACGCTGCTTTTGGTCGTCTACAACCAGCCAGACCAGGGTGACGGGACGGTTTTTACCCCAAACAGGGAATCCCTGCTCGCGCAGTAATTTTGAAACGGCTTTTTCAGTAAAACGTAACCAAAGTTTTTGCGTATAGGGTTTTGCACCATCAATAGGGTTTGCCGGAATAACTTCATCTGCTTTAAATTTGCGATAACGAAATTGCTGCACGAAAAGAGTCGGCCGTGGTACAAAAGTTTCATCTTCAGCCAGCACACCAGCATCATTTCGGCCTGAAATTCGGACCAGGACTTCCTTTAATGCTTCACGTACAACATAAGCGCGTTCTTCTCGACTCTGGCTTTCAACAGGCACTTCTGCCTCGTACAAATGATGCACAATATCCGCATTAATGCTGTTAATCGGTAAAATAGTCGTTATTGACAACAAAAATGCCGTAAATACTAAATTCTTTGTGCCCTTTATTCTTATTTTCATTCCATGCCTTTGTCTGAATTGTTAAACTACCGCTCCATTATACAGTATTGACCCTTAATTCAGGAGTTCTACCGTGGGTATAAAAGAAGTAGCTACAAAAGAAACATCCAAGAACCAATCACTCAGTTATCGCGACGCCGGGGTCGATATCGACGCGGGTAATAGCCTCATTGAACACATCAAACCTCTTGCTGCGGCCACTAAACGTCCCGGTGTAATGGCGGGTTTAGGTGGCTTTGGTGCATTGTTTGAACTTCCGCTCGATCGTTACAAGGAACCTGTTCTCGTTTCAGGTACAGATGGTGTTGGTACTAAGCTAAAACTCGCCATGGATCTCAATAAACATGACACCATTGGTATCGATTTGGTTGCCATGTGCGTCAACGACCTGATTGTTCAAGGTGCTGAACCCCTGTTTTTCCTCGATTATTATGCCACAGGTAAGCTTGATATCGCAGCAGCAACAGATGTTGTTGCAGGCATTGCTGAAGGTTGTAAACAGTCTAATGCAGCATTGGTTGGCGGTGAAACAGCTGAAATGCCCGGAATGTATCAAGGTGGAGACTACGATTTAGCCGGTTTTTGTGTCGGCGTAGTCGAAAAAAGTAAAATCATTGATGGCTCAAAAGTAAAAGCTGGAGATGTACTTTTAGGCTTACCTTCCAGCGGCCCTCACTCAAATGGCTATTCGCTTATTCGCAAAGTCATTGAAGTTTCTGGCGCAGATTTGAATGAAAGCTTTGATGGTGCAACCTTAGGTGAGCGTTTACTTGAGCCCACAACCATATATATCAAGCCTTTGTTAGCATTATTAGAAGAAGTTGATGTTCATGCGATGTCGCATATTACCGGTGGTGGTTTACTGGAAAATATTCCTCGCGTTATGCCTGATGATGCTTGCGCGGTGATCGATAAAAATAACTGGAAACGCCCTGCCGTTTTTGACTGGTTACAGGAAAAAGGCAATATTGAAGACACCGAAATGTATCGCACCTTTAACAATGGTTTAGGAATGGTGCTTATTTTAGATGAAAGTGTTGCCGACAAGGCGCTCGATATTTTAAAACAAAACCAGGTTCAAGCGGTTCGTATTGGCCAAATCGAAAGCAAAGAAAATGATGTCGCGGTTCGTATTCAGTAATGAGTTCGAATGCCGTTTCTCCTGTCCGATTAGTCGTTTTAATATCTGGTAATGGCAGCAACCTGCAAGCCATAATTGATAATATCGCGAATCACAACCTGCCTGCTCAGATTGTTGCTGTTATCAGCAACAAGGCTGATGCATATGGCTTAGAACGCGCTAAAAAAGCCGGTATTGAACAGCATGTTTTATCACACAACAATTTCACCAACCGCCAACAGTATGACCTCGCACTAAAAGAGCTCATTGACCAATACCAACCTGATTTAATCATACTTGCAGGCTTCATGCGCATCCTCAGCAATGAATTTGTTGAACATTATTCACATAAAATGATGAACATTCACCCTTCTTTGTTGCCCAAATACAAAGGTTTAAATACACACCAACGTGCAATTGATGCTGGTGACAAAAAACACGGCTGTAGTGTGCACTTTGTTACCCCGGAACTGGATGACGGCCCGGTAATCTTACAGGCAAAAGTAAAAGTTGAAGAAGATGACACCGCCGAAACATTGGCAAAACGAGTGCATGAACAAGAACACCTTATTTACCCAAAAGCTATTAGACTATTTGCAGAGAACAAAATTAAAACATCATAAAATGCGGGATCTAATTACAATATTATTTTATTTTAGTCTTCAAACTCTTTCGTTTGCTGCACCCATAAAAGATTTTACCGCACGTTATGACCTCTACCACAATGAAACTTATATTGGGAAAACTACACGCAGCTTAGTCACCGAGAATAAATTTATAAAATTTTCATCCATCGCAAAAACAGATGGCATCGTAGCCTTGTTTGTTGATATCACGATCACTGAAATAAGTAAATTACGCTATAAAAACAACCACTTGAGTTTTGTTTCTTACAGTTACAATGAAAAAAAGAACGATGAGAATAAGGGATATCAACTACGTCTTGATAAAGCAAATAAATTTTATAACTCTCACACCAAAGAACTCTACCCTGTTGTTAACAATTTACACGATACTCTTGGTTTTACCGCTGCAATCATGCATGACATGCAAAATGGAAAGCGAGAAATAAAATACACCATCGCAAAAAAAGGCAGTCTTAAAACATATGACTTAAAATTTATAGCCAAAGAAAATATTGCAACAAATAAAGGGCATATCACAACATTCAAAATGGAGCATTATAATCCCCAGACAAAAGAACGATTTACCCTCTGGTGCGATAAAAGCCTGGGGTTTTTACCTGTTAGAATTCAAAAAATCAACCACAAAGGTGATGAAAACCTGCTCAATTTGACTCAATTTAATCAAAAAGAATTTTACCTGGAGTTACCTGAAGAAGAATCAGAGTAAAAAAGCCCTTAAATGGCATAAAATAGCCATTTATCCCTTCATTTCACACTTATTTATTAAAGTTCAGCACAAATAACCCGATATATTGTAGGAGTAACTTATTCTAAAAAGTATATGGGTGTCCGCTGTCAAACTTAAGTATTTATTAACTTATATTTTATTTACATCTCTATTTTCTTTCACGCAAAACAATTATGCGGCAGAAAAAGAAGTGAAAATTGGTGTGCTCGCCGTTTGGGGAGATACAGTAACCAGGCAAATGTGGCAACCCACCATTAACTATTTAAATAAAAAAATCCCAAATCACCATTTCATTCTCGAAACGCTCAAACTTGGACAAACAACCAAAGCTATAAAACAAAATAGCATTGATTTCATTATTACCAACCCCGGTAATTATATTATTCTGGAATCTCGTTTTGGCATAAGCCGACTCGCCACGTTAAAAACAAAAAAACAAAATAAAACATCAAACCAGTTTGCCGCAATCATTTTCACCAAAAGTAATCGTGATGATATTAAAACGTTAAAAGATTTACGTAAAAAATCTTTTATGGGAGTAAAGAAAAATGCCTTTGGCGGTTTTCAAATGGCATGGCTGGAATTAAAAAATCAAGGCATAGACCCTTTTGAAGATTTTTCATCATTACAATTCAGTGGGCTTCCTCAAGATAAAATTGTTTATGCAGTTCTTAATGGGAAAATAGATGCTGGCACAGTACGCACAACAACATTAGAGCGTATGGCAGCAGAAGGATTAATTGATATTACTAAATTAAAAATCCTTAACCGTAAAATAAACAGCAACTTCCCCTTTGTTCATTCCACACAACTTTATCCTGAATGGCCAATTGCAAAATCAAAAAACACATCATCTGAACTTGCTGAAAAAGTAACTATTGCTTTGCTAAAACTTCCCACCAATAGCAGTACAGCAAAAAAAGCGCGAAGTTCAGGTTGGACTGTGCCTCTGAACTATTTTCCTGTACGTAATTTATTTAAAAAGCTTAACCTTGCTCCTTACAATACTGTCTTGCCTGGTTTTTTTGAACAGTACTGGGGGCAATCACTTTTATTTTTAATGTTGTTTTTACAACCGCTTTTTCTTTATATACGAAGATTACGTATTGATTTAAATATTGATGAAGAAAAAATTGCCCAATCAGAAACTGAATGGTCAAACGCACTCGATTTTCTTGATGAACCTATGTACATGGTTGACCTGAATGATCGTATTATCCGGGCAAACAAAGCCTTTTATGAAAAAATAAAAGCTAAACCCGAAGATGCTATTGGTAAAGTCATCACAGACTTCACACACCCTGAAGGTGAAGAAAGTCCGTGCAAAGTTTGTCAGGCAAGAAAAAATCAGGTTGATACCACGATAGTATTAGAAGCAGAAGATCCCGTTAATAAAGCCTGTGTACCTTTAGAAGTTAGTGTAAAAGTTATTAGAAACAATAAAAACCAGGCTATTGGTATAATTCAAAGAATGCGTGACCTAACTAAATCACGTAAAGCAGAAAAAGCATTGCGCAGAAGTGAATCCCTTTTTAAAGAATTGCTTAATGCTACGCCAGACTCACTTATTGTTTCTAATTCTGATGGCACTATTGTTCTGGTGAATTCCAAATTTGAAAAAGAGTTTGGTTATAGCCGCGAAGAAATTGTTGGTCATAAAATAGAAATGCTTATCCCGAAAAAACACCGTCCAAAACATGTGCAAACACGCATAAAATTTTCAGCCCACCAAAATTGCCGTCCAATGGGACAAGATATGAAACTGGAAGGACAGCATAAAGACGGGCATGTTTTTCCTGTCGATATAAGTTTAAATCCATTTACTATTGATAACGAAATCCTCATTATTGCCACAATCCAAAATATAAATGAACGACTAGAAAAAGAAAAAGAATTAAAACGTTTAGCATCTTTTCCTGAACTCAGCCCAAACCCTACTCTTGAATTTAAAAAAGATGGGACCATAACCTATGCTAATCCAGCATCAATTAAATTATTTCCGACTGCTACGAAACAAGGGCTTAAACATGAAATATTTTATGATCTGGATACAGAGCATGCCTCATTAGAAGTACATCAGGAGCTCAGTCGTAATATTGAAGTGGGTGATTCAACCTTTGAACAAAAAATTATTTATAACCCGGAAACAAAACTTTTCCGAATGTATATATGGGACATTACAAAGTTAAGAGAATTAACTCAAAAAATGACTTATCAAGCTACACATGATGCATTAACCAACTTAATAAATCGTCGTGAATTCGAGAGACGATTAGAGCAATCGATTGAGGAAGCACAACATAATAATAAAACCCACTCACTTTGTTATATGGATTTAGATCAATTTAAAGCCGTCAATGACTCATGCGGACATGCCGCTGGAGATGAGCTGTTAAAACAATTATCTTCTATAATAAGTTCCAAAATCAGAGAAACAGATACTTTTGCTCGTCTCGGCGGAGATGAGTTTGGGTTACTATTAGTAGGTTGTCCTATTGAAAAAGCATTTATGTTAGCTGAGGAAGTAAGAAAAAAAGTTGAAAACTTCAGATTTCATTGGGACAACAAAACGTTCAAAGTTGGAATTAGTATTGGTATTGTCACTATTAATAAAAAAAGTGGTTCGACAAAAAACATACAGTCCGCAGCAGATACAGCATGCTATATAGCAAAAGAACAGGGACGAAATCGCGTCCATATTTATGAAGAAGATTCAAATGCAATAACAAAATATACCAATGAAACTAACTGGTTAAATCGCATTAATATCGCTTTAGATAATGATAAGTTTATTTTATATTTCCAAAAAATTGTGTCTGTAAATGATGCTGCTCATGAACATTATGAAGTGCTTGTTCGAATGATTGGTGAAGATGGAAAAACTATCCCTCCTAATACATTTATACCGTCAGCAGAACGTTTTGACATTATGTCCTCTATTGATAGCTGGGTAATAAAAAACACACTATTAATTATGCAAAAAGAGAAATATGCAAACATTAACTTCTCGGTAAACCTTTCTGGTCAATCATTAAGTGATTTAAAATTTATGCATAATTGTATTTCCCAAATATCAAATAGTGAAATTAATCCGGTTCAACTTTGCTTTGAAATAACTGAAACAGCAATGATTGCAAACCTGTCTAATGCAATACGTTCAGTTCTAACATTACGGAGGCTTGGTTGCAAAATAGCACTTGATGATTTTGGTAGCGGATTAAGTTCTTTTGCTTATCTGAAAAACTTGCCCGTTGATTATCTGAAAATCGATGGCAGCTTAATCAAAGATCTTGAAAACGATAAAGTTAATGTCACCATGGTTAAATCAATAATTCATATTGGGCATAGCATGGGACTTGAAACGGTTGCAGAATATGTTGAGAATGATACCGTCTTGAATATATTACAAGATTTAAAAATTGATTTTGTACAAGGCTACGGGATTGCCAAACCCGTACCACTCGAAGATATTAAGTTACTAACTATAAAGCAGCCTGATGAAATTAAAACTATGCCTTAGGTAAGGTAACCCCTTTTTGCCCTTGATACTTACCACCCCGATCTTTATACGACGTTTCACAAACTTCATCCGCTTCAAAAAATAACATTTGCGCAATACCTTCATTCGCATATATTTTTGCAGGTAATGGTGTGGTGTTAGAAAACTCTAAAGTCACATGCCCTTCCCACTCAGGTTCTAATGGCGTCACATTCACAATAATACCGCAACGAGCATAGGTAGATTTACCCAAACAAATTGTTAAGACACTACGTGGAATCCGGAAAAACTCAACGGTTCGTGCAAGAGCAAATGAATTAGGAGGAATAATACAAACATCGCTTTTTACATCAACAAAACTTTGATGATCAAAATCTTTTGGGTCAACAATAGCCGAATTAATATTAGTGAAAATCTTGAATTCATCCGCACAACGTACATCGTAGCCATAGCTTGATGTACCATAAGAAACGATACGATTACCATCAACGTCCCGAACCTGACCCGGCTCAAAAGGCTCAATCATGCCGTCATTCTCCGCCATTCGACGAATCCACTTATCTGATTTAATACTCATTTGATATTTTCCTGACTTTTTGTAGTAATACTATTGATACAAAGTGAAATATATCACATCTAAATGCTACGAAACATTAGAAAATATCTACAGTGGAATTCAGAATAATAATCAGAGGAAAATAATGTCTCACACAAATAAAACCATTCAGCTTTCAGCCAAAGCATTCTTGCTCAGTATTGGATTAACACTTGCAGCCTGTGGTGGCGGTGGTGGTGACTCAGCATACCCAAATATTCAATATACAGGCACAATTACTCAAGCAACGATTACGGATGCTAACGCTTCAGATTTCCCTGTTGTGATACTAGAAGGCAGCTCTAGTTCATCTGACGCAAATCCTTTTGGTGTAGCCATAGATAGCAACACAAAGTGCACAACACACAGCCATGTTAAATATCCTGGCTGAACAAATCAAAAACAATGTTCTCAACCAGCAACAAAATTCCGATAACAATCTAGTTTCTGCTGCTGCACAGACCACAGCAGGTACATGTCCTACAAATCCAGGTAGTATGACTTTTACCATAACTCAACCCAGACCAACTTAAGTGGCAGTATCACTTACGACAACTATTGTGTTGGAGATATCAACTTTGGTGGTGAAATCATTCTACATGGAAGAATGAATTATAGCGGTTCTCTTTTTCTCTCCGGCAACGACCCTATTTTTCAGTCAATGACAATATCCATCGAATATTTGAAACTAACCGTACGTACTGATACCAAAACTTTTAGTGAAGAATTTTCTGGCTCCATGACGCTCACCTTTGATGGAACTATATCCAATAATATTGCTGGTCTAACCGTGACTACCAACTTCCAGTCAAATGGATTGACTTACAAAATTGAAAATTTGGTTATAAACGCTTCAAGTGTCTTAAACATTAGTGGACGTTTCTTCCATCCTGCACATGGTTATGTTGACGTAATAACAACATCAAACTTTACCAAAGTCGGTGTAAATCCTGATAAATACTGTGGAGGAGCATTACGATTAACGGGTAGTAATGGTGATGTTATTGATTTCACAGCAGATAACAGCTGCACCACCTATACCGTTTGTATGACTCCAAGCAGTACTGATCTACAAACCTGTCAACCAGCACAAACATGGCCATAATGATTTTAATTAATCATTAAAATAAAAAAGGTGCTGAAATTTCAGCGCCTTTTTTTATGTTTAAAATTTACTATTAATTTAAATAATAAGAGATAAGTACTTTTATTAATCCGTAGCGTCGGCCTAAAGAGCCGACCTACAAAA
>VAPK010351184.1_pt1 | contig 17541 bp, 7 predicted proteins | sample 3395031 | NCBI WGS metagenome assembly VAPK01 (sample SAMN08290443, study PRJNA428436) | hydrothermal vent metagenome | isolation source: Deep-sea hydrothermal vent chimney 1 | place: Pacific Ocean: Juan De Fuca Ridge
CCGATAACCACAGGTTTAGGAGAAATATATCAATATATTTTAGATGTTAAACCGGGCTATGAAGACAAGTACTCCGCTACAGATTTAAGAACAATTCAAGATTGGATCGTAAAACGTCAACTATCAGGTATACCAGGAGTGGTAGAGGTAAACACATGGGGCGGTTTTTTAAAACAATATGAAGTAGCTATTAACACTGAAAAACTTCATGCCATGAACATCTCGGCGCAAGATATTTTTAGGGCGTTGGAAACCAACAACAGTGTTACTGGTGGCGGCTATATCGAGAAAGTAAATCAGGCTTTTTTTATTCGTGGCGAAGGGCTGGTCAACTCATTGAGGGATATTGAAAACACAGTTGTCAAAAATGAAGAAGGGCTTCCTATATATATCAAAGATGTAGCAAAAGTAGGCTACGGCAGTGCAACCCGCTTTGGCGCAATAACCGGCAACGGGCAAGGTGAAAAAGTATTGGGTCAGGTAATGATGCTCAAAGATGCCGACTCAAAAAAAGTAATCGATGCGGTGAAGGAACGTGTGGCATCTATTTCAAAATCGTTACCCGAAGGGGTTTATATCAATGCGTTTTTAGAACGCAGCGAACTTATTGCGAAAACGACCTTCACGGTAACCGAAAACCTTATTTTAGGTTTCTTGATTGTCATGTTCGTTGTTGTTTTGCTGCTAGGTAATTTCCGTTCGGGACTGGTGGTAGCATCGGTGATTCCTCTTTGTTTGTTATTTGCACTTTCGCTAATGTACATTTTTGGAGTTGATGCGAACCTTATGAGCCTAGGAGCCATAGATTTCGGAATTATCATTGATGGTGCCGTAATCATCGTAGAGTTTATAGCCTTTCAAATTACTTCTAAAAAAGCAGAACTTGCCTTGCTTTCTAAAGAGGAAAAACAATTGGTTAAAGATGAAATCACCTTCTCAAGTGCTTCTAAAATGATGAATTCGGCCATTTTTGGCCAATTAATCATTCTCATTGTTTTTATCCCAATTTTATCTTTAAGTGGAGTAGAAGGAAAAATGTTCAAACCCATGGCGCTCACCTTTAGTTTTGCTTTGATCGGGGCAATGATATTCTGCTTCACCTATGTTCCCGTTGCCGCATCTTTGTTCTTAAGACCCTCAACGGCTTCCAACAAAAATATTTCGGTTCGTTTAATACGATGGTTGAACAATATATATGAACCTATCATTCATTGGGCATTGCAAAGCAAAAAATTGGTGCTTGGGGTCGCAGCAGGTTTACTGGTAATGGCCATGTTTCTATTTATGTCGATGGGCGGTGAATTTGTACCCACCTTAGATGAGGGCGACTTTGTAATACAACCCGTTCTTAAAACGGGAACCTCATTGAGTAAAACCGTAGAAATAACAACACGGATAGAAAAAATACTCTTGAACAATTTTCCCGAAGTGAAACAAGTAATTACACGCATTGGAGCGGCCGAAGTGCCTACAGACCCCATGTCTATGGAGGAGAGCGATGTCATTATTATCCTGCACCCAAAAAAAGACTGGGTATCGGCCAGCTCCAAAGATGAACTTGCCGACAAGTTTAAAGAGGCTCTTGCCATAATCCCAGGTATGGAAGTGGAGTTTACCCAACCCATTGAAATGCGCTTTAATGAACTTATTACAGGTGTTCGGGCAGATATCGCCATCAAAATATTCGGTGACGATTTAGAGGTGCTCAGTAAAAAAGGGAACGAGATAAAATCGGTGATAGAAAATGTAGCAGGTGCAGCAGATATATCAGTAGAAAAAATTGTAGGGCTGCCCCAAATGAACGTTGCTTATGACCGTACAAAAATTGCCCGTTATGGTCTCAATATCAAGGAACTCAATGAAATGGTTTCAATGGGATTTTCAGGGCGTACCGTAGGGAGCGTCTACGAAGGGGAAAAGCGTTTTGATATTGTTGTACGCTTAGATCAAAAAAATAGAAAGGATATCGACCATCTAAAAAACCTGTATGTCGACCTGCCTTCGGGTGGCAAAATCCCGTTAAGCGAACTAGCAGATATCACCTATCAAAAAGGAGCTGCAAAAATAGCTAGAGACGATACCCACCGAAGAATTGTCGTCGGTGTCAATGTACGTAACCGCGATCTACAATCGGTGGTAGATGATATTCAAAAAATAATAAATGACAAGGTAGAATTACCTGTAGGTTATTCTATCACCTACGGTGGTCAATTTGAAAATCTGCAAAGCGCAAAATCAAGATTATTGGTTGCTGTACCCATTGCTTTAGTATTAATTTTCGTACTGCTCTACTTTGCCTTTAAATCGGTCAAAGAGGCATTGATCGTTTATTCGGCAATACCCCTATCAGCAGTTGGGGGCGTATTTCTTTTATGGATGCGCGATATGCCTTTTAGTATTTCAGCGGGGGTAGGTTTCATCGCATTATTTGGTATTGCCGTACTCAATGGCATTGTATTGATAGAACATTTTAAAGAATTGAAGCGCAACAATTTTGATAGTATCGAGGCACTTATAAAACAAGGAACAAAAGACAGGTTACGGGCTGTGTTACTTACAGCTTCAGCAGCGGCATTGGGATTTTTGCCCATGGCGATTTCGACCAGTGCGGGGGCAGAAGTACAACGTCCATTGGCAACCGTAGTTATTGGTGGCTTGGTAACGGCAACCTTGTTGACCTTGGTTGTACTACCTGTATTGTACACATATTTCAATAGTCCGAAAGAAAACAATCGTACTTCTAAAACCGATAAAACCCTGTTGACCGGGTTGGGGCTTTTTCTCCTGCTCATACCGTTCAATACCAACGCCCAAGAAAAACCATTGCCCTTAAATGAGCTTATCTCAATGGCCATAGAGAATAATGCGGGCATCAAAGCTGGTAGGCTCAAAGTGGCGCAATCTGATGCTTTGATATCAAGCGCTTTTAGTTTTGATAAAACGCAAGTGTATTATAATTACGATGAGAGCAATCTTGCCCAAAACAACGAACCACTAAAGGTATTTGGTATTCAACAAAATTTTCTGTTCCCCTCCGTATATTTTGCACAAAAAAAATTGAATCGGGCAAACTACACCACCACATCAAGTGCATATGAAATTTCAAAAAAAACACTGGAACGCGATGTGACCAGCAACTATTACGAGTACTTATATGCTAAAAGGAAAGAAGCCATATACGAACGTTTAGATAGTCTCTATCAAAACTTCGCCGCCATGGCACAAAGACGTTTTGAATTGGGCGAGACCAACTATTTAGAAAAAATTACAGCACAATCGAAACAAAAACAAATCGGCATTCGTTTGGAGAAAGCAATGCAAGATGCAACAATTGCGCTTAACCAGCTTATGGGAAAAGTGCAGCCCGATTCGACCGTTCGAATCGCTCTTGCACCTCTCGATAGAATTATATTGCTCCCCCCTGACCTAGATACTAGTGTAGAAATACAATACCATCAAAATAAGGTTTCAATGCTACAAGCAAAACGTGGATTGGAAAAACAGCGGCTATTGCCCGATATCAGTCTTGATTATTTTCAAGGTACCGCGCCCAATTTCAGCGAAAGTTTGAACGGCTATCAACTGGGACTCAAAATACCACTTTTGTTCAGCGGGCAAAGCTCAAAAATCAAAGCGTCGAAAATTGCGAAAGAAATAGCGATAGAACAATCCAAAGATTATGAAATACAATTGAAAGCCAGATATACCGAGCTCAATAAAGAATTAGCCACTTACGAAAAAGCACTGTTGTATTTCGAGCAAGAAGGCACGGTATTATCCAATGAGATTTTAAAAACTGCGACCATCAGTTTCAAAAATGGGGAAATTGATTTTTTTCAATACATACAGAGTATTGAAAATGCTTATGAAATCAAACTAGATTACATGAACAGTCTGAACCAATATAACCAAACTGTCATCAACATAAATTATTTAACGCTATAAAAGATGAAACATTTTATCTATAACATACTCGCTATAACACTAGCCCTAAGTTTTGTGAACTGCGGGGATTTGAAAAAGGAAAGCAACAACGATGCTTCTGAAACCGAAGAAATTTCAAATAACAATATAAAATTAACCAAAGCCCAATTTGAACAGAGTGCCATGAAATTAGGAGGTCTAGAAGAAAAGTCTTTTCCTGTCATTGTTAAGACAAACGGGATGATAGATGTACCGCCTGAAAACAGAGCCGTTGTAAGTGCTACCATGGGGGGTTACATTAAAAAAACACCCTTATTAATAGGCGATATTGTAAAAAAAGGACAAGCCTTGGTTACCATAGAGAATACTGAATTTGTTAGTCTGCAACAAGAATATTTAGAAATAAAAGAACAATTGGTATATTTAAAATCAGAATACGAACGACAAAAAACCTTGTTTGATGAGAATATAACCTCCAAAAAAAATTACTTAAAAACGCAAAGTGAGTACAAAACCGCACAGGCGAAATATAACGGCCTGCGAAAACAATTATCTATGCTGAACATATCACCTGCCAATGTTGAAAATGGTACTATAACCACTACCGCAATAATCTATGCACCCATCAGTGGAAGTATTACAAAAGTGAATGTAACGAAAGGAACGTTTGTATCGCCCGCAACACCAATTATGGAAATCATTGATAACGACCATATTCATATTGAACTATCTGTTTTTGAAAAGGACATCATGAAGGTCAAAAAAGACCAACGAATAACATTCAAAATACCCGAAGCCTCTACAGACACTTTTGAGGCGGAAGTACATTTGATAGGCACATCTATCAATGAAAATAGAACCATTAAAGTACACGGACACCCAAAAGATGAGTCGAAAAACAATTTTCTTATCGGAATGTTTGTAGAAGCAAATATTATTACCGATAGTATTGTGGCAAAAGCAATTCCGTCAGAAACTATCGTAACTATTGACAATTCTTCATATGTATTGGTACTGGAATCCGAAAACGGAGATAAATATGCTTTCAGACAAGTTGAAGTAAAAACAGGAAGCAGTTATGAGGGGTATACAGCTATAGATGCTGCAAATACATTTGATGCATCCACTCGATTTTTGACCAAAGGAGTATTTGATCTTGTTGGGGAATAGAACAAAAATCTACCCCAATCCAACATCTAAAGACATCATTACAATAAAGCCACCAATAAAGCCCATTACGGCAATATCAGTGTATTTATCTTGTTGGGTCTCAGGAATCACTTCTTCTACGACCACAAAAATCATGGCACCAGCGGCAAAAGAAAGTGCATAGGGTAAAATAGGTTGAAAGGTCATGACAGCCCATGCTCCAATTACGGCTGCAATAGGTTCTACAAGTGCTGAGGCCTGCCCGTACATAAAGCTTTTTGTTCTGCTCAAACCCTGTCTGCGCAAGGGCATGGCAACGGCAAAACCCTCGGGGAAATTCTGTAGCCCTATACCTAAGGCTAAGGCAACAGCGCCGCCAATGGTTGCACCGTCAAACCCTGCGGCAACCCCACCAAAGAGAACGCCTACAGCCAAACCTTCGGGAATATTATGCAATGTTATCGCCAAAGTCAATAAGGTTGTTTTATGCCATGGGGTTTTGACCCCCTCTTTCTCACTTTCTTTAAAATTGATATGTAAATGCGGCAAGACTTTATCTAAACCGAACAAGAAAAGTGCCCCTAGAAAAAATCCGACAGCAGCGGGAACTACTTTCACAAAACCCTCACCAGGACTCATTTCAATACCCGGTGCCAACAAACTCCAAAAACTGGCAGCTACCATGACACCACCTGTAAAACCCAACATGCCATCTAAGACGGCACGGTTCATTGTTTTAAACAAAAACACCAGAGCAGCACCCAATGCCGTTAACCCCCATGTGAATATAGTAGCATAAAATGCCGCCAAGACAGGATCAATCGATTCAAAATACGTTATTACCTGTTGCATGGTTATTCAGTGATTTTTAAGTAAAGGTTAACTGCTATCTGATTAGATATATGAATGTCGTTCCCTCTGATTCTAATATGGAGCGATCCGTCAAATTCTTCCTTGTCAATAACCAAAATAGTGTCGCCCAAGGCAATATGGTTTTTATCTAAAAATTTCAAAAAAGGTGGTGAAGAATCTTTTACGCCTACACATACCCCCCTTGTTCCCATAGGCACTTCATTCAATAATTTTTTTATCGCTTTTTTAAATTCCCCCTTTTTCGAAGGGATTGGATCACCATGGGGATCCACCTCTGGACGACCTAGATACTTATCAAGCCTATCTATTAATTTTTCGCTCTTTATATGCTCCAACTGTTCGGCAACCTCATGAACTTCATCCCAGGCGAAATCTAATTTTTCTACCAAAAAAACTTCCCATAAACGGTGTTTTCGCACTATGGCCAAGGCTGTCCTCTTTCCTGCTTCTGTTAAAGAAACCCCTCTATATCTTCTATGGTCAACGAGTTCTTTTTCAGACAGTTTTTTAATCATATCAGTTACCGATGAGGGTTTGGTGTGCATTTTCTCGGCAATGGCATTGGTAGAAACCATACCTTCACCCTTACCTAAATGATAAATTGCCTTTACATGATCTTCTTCTGAAAGTGTCATTGATTCTTCAACTTGGCCAAAAATACATATTATACTAATCAAAACATATTTTTAGACTACTCTAAAATTAATTATAATCTCAATTTTAAAAAGTTCCTAGTTTTAAAAAACGGAATTGATTTAGAATAATATATTAGGAGCTATATGGCCTGAAAAATTCTTATTCACTTTAAGGCAATGTCAAGGTAGTTATACTTTGCGGTTCATTAAATTCTGGACAAACTTCTTTAGCAATTTCTTTTTCTCAAATGAAATACTCAAATTCATAAATATAAAGCTTCTTTACCTTAAATACGCCTTCAATAAAACCTAATGTCTCGGTCAAAAAAAATAAGCTTTTGACAAAAAATTAAACGCTTTGTTCTTGTTTCTATTAAAAAAATGTTAATATTATGTTAGATTTATTAAATTGAACGATGGTATTTTCTTATTGAAACAAAGCCATGACCTATAGAACACTACTTACAAATACCGATGTTTCACCAAAACAACTCAAAGATGAGGGAATGTTCGGTATTTTGCACAATCTATACTTTCAAAAGTTATTCAATATTGCGTATGGCTATACCTCTTCTAAGGAAGATGCAGAGGAAATTGTTCAAGATGTGTTTGTGAAATTATGGAAACGACAAGAACAAATTGCCTCTATATCAAACATTACCGGATACCTCTATATGATGACAAGAAATTCTTGTCTTGATTTTTTAAGGTCTAAAAAAGACAAGCTGGCCATCGGAACCAATACTGTTCAACAGCAAAACCTTCTTGACTTTTATGCCTTTTCCAACAACACTGCCAGTTCTATTATTGAAAAGGAACTACAAGAACAAATTGAGGAAGGAATAAAACAATTGCCAGAAAAATGCAGACTTGTATTTATAAAAAGTCGTTTGGAAGGTCTTAAGCATAAAGAAATAGCCCTTAATCTTGACATTTCTACCAAAACGGTCGAAAACCATATTACCAAAGCACTTAAACACCTTAAAGTTTATCTCAAAGAATATTTCAACTAAAAAAAATGATTCCTCACTAGGGGATAGTATATCTTTTTTACGTCTTTATATAAAAGACCATTTGTTAAATGAACAAAAAAGATATTGTTAATCTTATTGAAGGCCGTCTTCATGGCCGCAAAAAGAAAGAAGTTATAGAATGGCTTCTTAAAAATTCAAAAGCACAGGAAGCCTACCACATAGCAAAAGCAAAACATGTAGCCCGTTCTTTAAGAAAGGGCAATACCCCGCATACTGTAACGAAGAAAAAGATTGCTATCAATGTTTTAAAGTATGCATCTATTTTGGTGTTGGTATTTGGCACTTGGCTCTATACACGGAATGGTGCAGATATAAAAGACAGTGTCATCGAAAATAAGATGATACTAATTACAACATCTGTGGGTGAAAAAGCAGAGGTGATTTTATCTGACGGCACAAAAATTATCGTAAACTCCAATAGTGCATTGTCGTACCCCAATAAATTTATCGGATCTACTAGAGAGGTGATCTTACAAGGAGAAGCTTTTTTTGAGGTCACTGAAAATAAGGATAAACCATTTATTGTCAACACCAATGAAGGAATGCATATTAAAGTTTTGGGAACAACCTTTAATGTAAAGTCGTATCCTGAAGATCATAAAATCGAAACCACCCTAGTAACCGGAAAAGTGGAGGTTATTGAAAGAAAGGATAACAAGACAGTGCTACTGTACCCGTCACAGAGGGCCACATATGTCAAAACCAATGATCAATTGATTATCGATAAGGTCGATACGCAGAATTTCATTTCTTGGAAAGATGGGAAACTTATCTATGACGAAACCCCATTACGTGAAGTCATCAAAGATCTAGAGCGGGCTTACAAAGTGTCTTTCATGGTAAGTTCGCAAGAACTAATGGATTACAAATATACGGGAGTGTTCGATAATCTGGCCATTCAAGAGGTTTTGAACTTATTCGAACTATCCTCTCCTATACATTATACATTAAAAGATGACTATGTAATATTTGACAAACAAAAATAAAAGGAGCGTGCTGTAACACGCTCCCTTTTTAAAATAATAGGCTTAGCTACAAACTAGTAAATTAATAACTAAAACCAATTCAAAATTATGAAAAAAAAGACTCACTTTTTTTCTAAAATCCCGATACTCAGGATTATGAAAATTTACATGGTACTATTATGTTTCACACTGGTAAAAGCTTTTGCATCAGACCTTAGTGCACAAAGCATATCACTTGACATGTCGAATACCAAACTCAAGAAAATATTGGCCGAGATCGAAAAGAAAAGCGACTACAGCTTTTTTTACAATAGTAGCCTTGTCAATGTGAATCACAAAGCATCGATAAATGTTGAAAGCGTGGATATTAAATACGCTTTAGAGCTCCTATTTTTCAATACGAAAATCGACTTTAGTTTTATGCGGGATCAGATTATCCTTTTCCCAAAAAACGAACCAGAACTGAAGGCAAGAATCGAATTTTTGCTATTAAATAGTGAAAAGTCTGCAGGTACAAATACAACTCCTGCTAAAATCAACGATATCCTAATTGCAAGTTTGCAATCTACAATATCGGGTACAGTAGTTGATGCCGAGGGCATACCCATACCTGGAGCCAGTGTTCTGGTCAAAGGATCCGCCGAAGGAACAGCAACAGATTTTGATGGGCTTTTCACCTTAGACAACGTACAACAAAATACGGTTCTGGTTGTAAGCTTTATAGGGTTTAAAACCAGGGAGATAACAGTTGGTAGTGATACCGAAATCACCATCGTACTTCAAGAAGATGTCGCTGGTCTAGATGAGGTTGTGGTAGTGGGCTATGGCACCCAGAAAAAAGCCACCTTGACCGGATCGGTTGCCACTGTTTCTGGCGAAGAACTTGAAAAATCGTCTTCCCCCAACTTGGGTGCTGCGCTATCGGGCAAAGTATCGGGACTATTTATCGATACCGGCCAAGCAACACCTGGTGCAGATACGCCAGCCATTAGGGTGAGGGGCACCAACACCTTCAACAACTCCTCCGCCTTGGTGGTCATCGATGGCATACCAAATCGTGAGGGTGGTATTTCTAGGATCAATCCTGCCGATATTGAGAGTATTTCTGTGCTTAAAGACGCCTCTGCCGCTATATACGGTGCACGTGCAGCCAATGGGGTTATCTTGATTACAACGAAAAGAGGCAAGATCGGGGCACCAACGGTAAAGTTCAACTCCACCGTAGGATTGCAAAGTTTTACCACCACGCCCGATATGTTAAAAGGTGCAGAGTATATGGATTTGGTAAATGTGCTCAATGTCTATAAGCTACCCGTCAGTGAATGGGAAACGGCCCATGCTAGTAGAGGCGCACCTTATACACGTTTAGATAATGGTGAAGTTGTCAACCCAACTTTTACCAACGACAGAATTTCCAATACCGCTGCCGGAAATGACCCATGGCTGTATCCCGATACAGATTGGATGAAGGAAGTAACAACAAATAGTGCACCAATTTCACGACAGAGCATTCAAATTTCAGGAGGCACCGAAGATGTAAGGTATATGACCTCACTTGGGTTTCTAAAACAGGATGTGAACTTTCGAAACGCACCCAAAGGCTATAGGCAATTTGACCTTCGAGTGAATCTTGACGTTAAGATCAGTAAATCTTTAAGCCTTGATATCGGGCTGTACTCAAGACAAGAAAATAATTACAGGGCAACCCGTAATGCCAACGACATCTTTCGTGATCTTGTACGGCAATATCCATGGTTTCCCGCCTTTTGGCCAACTGGTGAACTAGGCCCTGATATTGAAAATGGAAACAACCCAGCCGTTCGTGTGACCGATAGCCCAGGCTATATCGATACGGGCAACAATTACGTTCAAAGTAACATTGGTCTAACCTATAAGGTACCTGGTGTTGAGGGGCTGCAATTTAGAGGTAACGTCTCTTATGACAAAGCGAATAGTGAATTTAAGCAATGGGATCGACCTTGGACACTTTACACTTGGGATGGTGACAATAGAAACTCTTCAGGCCTTACTGCAGCGCAAAGAGGCCCTGGGGATCCAAGCTTAAGACAACAACATACCACCAAAACCGATATTACCGCAACTATCACGGGATCCTATGAAAGGAATTTTGGCGATCATTATTTTAAATTGCTAGGCGGGGTTACCCGTGAAGAAACCGAACAGCAGTTTTTTGGTGCCTTTCGAAGATTTTTTCTCTCAAGTGATTTGGCCCAATTAGATCTGGGTGGCAATGAAGGCCAAAGTAGTGAGGGTAGTGGCTTTGAAAACCGCCGCTTGAACTATTACGGTCGCTTGAACTATACTTTTAAGGATAAGTATTTGTTGGAGTTCCTGTTCCGATATGATGGATCGTACCTCTTTCCCAAAGACAATCGCTTCGGGTTTTTCCCTGGTGTATCTGCGGGTTATATCCTTTCCGAAGAACCTTTCTTTAAAAAGGCGTTGCCTTTCATTGACTATTTCAAGCTTCGAGGTTCATGGGGGCAACTGGGTAACGACAACGTTGATGCCTTTCAGTATTTAACTGCATATGAATTATCTTCAACAGGCTTAGGACCAGTAGTTACCACGACCTTTGAGGCCAATTTAGGAAACCCCAATATCACATGGGAAACCGCTACCTCTAGAAACATCGGTTTTGACTTAAGAACAATGAACAACAAAATATCACTTGGGTTTGATTTTTACAAAAACTCTAGGGAAGATATTTTGACAGTGCCCTTGAAGACATTACCTGAATATAGCGGTATTAACGCTCCGGCAGTAAATATTGGGGAATTTGAAAATACAGGTTATGAAATTAGTTTAGGCCTTAACGGAGGCAATGACGATGGTTTTAGTTATAACCTGACCTTTAATTTTAGCAAGTCTAAAAACAAATTGGTGTTTTTTGATGAACCTGCTTTGGCAGATCGACCTTGGCAGCGTGAAACTGGTGGGGAAATCGGAAGGCCGTTGCTTTATTCTTTCGTTGGGGTATTCCGCTCACAGGCAGAAATCGATAGCGAATCTTTAGACTATAGTGAAGTTACATCAGTGCTAAAACCCGGAGATGCGCGGGTCAAAGATATTAGTGGAAATGGAAAAATCGGGCCTGAAGACCAAATTCGTACCGGAGGCAGTGCCTTTGCCGACACACAATTTGGTTTTAATACCAGCATAAGTTTCAAAAATTTAGACTTTAGCATGTATTGGAACGGTGCTGCCGGGGGCTATAGCAACTATGAATGGAGCTTTATGTCGGGTACCTTGGCCAATGTACAACGTGATGTTCGTGATCGTGCATGGTCGATTGACACCCCAAATGCCCCAAAGCCAAGATTGGCCGATAGGGGCGACCAATGGTATTCAGGTGAAACAGATGCCTATTTGATAACACGTGACTATTTTCGTCTTAAGAACCTAGAATTGGGCTATTCTTTTGACCAAGGTATAATCGAGGCCATCGGGGCGCAACGTTTGAGGCTTTCTATCTCGGGCACTAATCTGATTACTATTACCGACTATCCTTTTGACCCCGAAGTACTTCAGGTTAACAACGATGATCTTGCCGAAAATGGAGTAGATCAAGATGATAAGACCCAAGGAATCAGTGGAGGCCGAACTGTTAATGGCGGCATTTACCCCATGTTGAAAACGATCAACCTTGGATTGCAAATAACTTTTTAAAAATTACTATAATGAGAAATGATATTTTAAAAATTACAACACTTGCCATTTTTGGCTTTTTGATTGTAGGATGTAGTGATGATTTTTTAGAGACACAGCCACTGAGCCAAGCCTCAGAAGATAGTGTTTGGACTGATATAAAATTGACCGAAGCGGCCATACTGGATCTGTACCAAGGCACTTGGGCTGGGGTTCTTACAAGTGAAACGACTACCGATTCTTTTACCGATCATGCGGTATTCACCCACCCAGGGCGTGGTGTAGATGGCTATACAGAAGGAAAAATGAACCCAGCAGGAAATTTCTTGGATCTAGAGTGGTTCAGCTGGCCAAAATTATACCCATTTATTCGTGGAGCCAATATCGCCATCGAGAAGTTGACGGCCAATGAAGCCGAATACGATCAAGAGTTTGTAAATCAATTATTGGGCGAGGCCTATTTTATGAGAGCATATTATTACACCCAACTGATACGGCAATTTGGTGGTGTTGTGCTTTTGACAGATCCTTTGACCTTAGAGAGCGAAGCGAACAATCCGAGGGCTTCCTTCGAAGCTACCGTAACCCAGATTGTTGCCGACCTTGATCAGGCGATTGTTCTGTTGGAAAACGCTCCGGCAAGTAAGGCCAGGGCGCATAAGATTACTGCCATGGCCATGAAATCAAGGGTGCTGACCCATGTTGCAAGTGATTTGTACGAACCCTCGAAAGCATCGAGCGTACCGACCATTGCCAGTTACAGCAACCCTGAACTGATTGGGTGGACCAGCGGTTCTCAAATTTCTAGATGGGAAGCTGCCAAAAACGCCTCCAAAGACTTGTTGGATGAGACTACCGGGTATAAACTAAACTATTCTGCTCCAGCCCCACAACAAGAAGCCATTCAAAATTATGAGGCTATTTGGCTTGAGGGCGGACAAAACCAAGATTTTATCTGGGGAAGACTGATAGAAGGTTTTGGTTACAATTCAAGAACATACGAGGGCGGTAACGAATGGTCACAGGGCCCGGGAATGTTCGCCTTGAATCAAGGACCCAATGGATATCATGAATGGGCGGGCACCACGCCAGCTGAAGCCTTGGTCACTAAATACGATTTTGCCGATGGCACAAAATTCGATTGGGACAACCCAGCACATGCTGCAACCCCATACGACAATCGTGAGGCACGTTTCTATGCCACTATCCTATTTGACGGTGCACCTTGGAAACCAAGAACTGATGATGTGGTCATTTTAGATAAGTTCAACGAAATTCAGACCGGGTTTTACACCCTGACCAATGGAGACATCATCAATGGTGTAGATACCCGCCAAGGACCCATAGAAGATTGGAACGGATCTAGAACAGGTTATTATTTTAAAAAGTTTACAGATCCAACCCTACCAGCTTCATGGCCCAAAAACCTTCAAAAAATCGATGCACCCTACATTCGCTATACCGAAGTTTTATTGAACTACGTAGAGGCATGTATCAATACCGCAGATGAAGGAGAGGCCATAACATGGTTAAACAAACTGCGATACCGAAATGGGTTGCCTGGTGTAACGGCCTCTGGAGGCGACTTGCTAGAATTGTACAAAAGAGAACGTGATAAAGAACTGGTCAATGAAGATGCCAGACTCTATGACATGAAACGATGGTTAGAAGGCCCCGCCTCCTTGAACAAGCAAGTGCAACAAATCTTGATCCAGGCCACCCAAAAATCAGGGACCACCGTTGTAGATTATAGAAAGGATACGTCAAAGTTCGATTATGTGTACAAACCCACCAATATCGTTTTTGAGAATAGGTTATGGCAAGACCGTGTCTATTTTATGCCGATAAAACAAGAGGAAATAGATAAGGATCCTTCTATTATTCAAAATCCTGGGTACTGAAAATAGTAAGTATTTGAGTTAGTTTGTAGTTAATTGAGAGAATAACCCTTAGCTTATCCGCATAGGGTTATTCTTGTTTATAGAATGCATTTTTATGATTAAAGAATATTCATGCCTTATTGTTATTGCATTGTTGACTTTTTCATGTGAGCAAGAGTCAACTAAGCTATTCTCTAAACTTAACGCTACTGAAACCGGAATCGATTTTAAAAATAAACTGACTGAAACACATACCTACAATTACTTCACCTACCCCTATATGTATTTGGGGGGAGGGGTCTCTATAGGCGATATCAACAACGATGGGCTAGAAGATATCTTTTTTACCGGAAATATGGTCCCTAATAAATTGTACTTGAACAAGGGCGACCTTAAATTTGAGGATATTTCAGATAGTGCCGGAATACAGGGTGATGAACGGTGGTATTCAGGAACCACCTTTGTAGACATCGACCAAGATGGTTATTTAGATATCTACTGTTCTGTCGGCGGTAAAAATGGCACGCACAAGAACGTTCTTTATATCAATAATCAAGACAATACATTTACTGAAAAGGCAGCTGAATATGGTATCGATTGTGACGGTATCAGCATGCAGTCAACGTTCTTTGATTATGATAAAGATGGTGATCTCGACCTATATGTCATCAACTACCCTCCAACCAGTTTTGTAGCCCCTGTAGAATATTATCATTATATGTTGGAAAATCATTCTGATGAAGATTCAGATAAACTGTACCGAAATGACAATGGCCATTTTACCGATGTTACCCGTGAAGCAGGTCTGAGTTCATTCGGGTTGAGTTTGGGCGTGGTCGCATCAGACGTTAATAACGATGGGTATACTGATATCTATATCTCCAATGATTTCAACGCCCCTGATTTTCTGTATATCAACAATCAAGACGGTACTTTTACCAATCAAATCAAAACTTGTTTACAACAGACATCGTTCTTTGGCATGGGTGCCGACATTGCCGATTTTAACAACGATGGTTTCATGGATATTTTTCAATTGGATATGTCGGCCGCAGATAACTTCCGTTCCAAAGCCAATATGTCAGGTATGGATCCCGATGCGTTTTATAAAGCAGTAGAAATCGGACTGCACCATCAAAATATGCAGAACTCCCTTCAATTGAACAATGGCAATGAATCAGGAGAACTTCCTTTGTTCAGTAATATATCGCGCATGGCAGGGGTTTCCTCAACTGATTGGAGCTGGGCCGGGCTTCTGGCCGATTTTGACAATGATGGATGGAAAGACCTGTTTGTCACAAATGGTATTCGGAGAGATGTCAACAACAAAGATTTTTATGGGAAGTACCGTGAGTTTTTTGATAAGCTGGAAAACTCTCCCGATTATAAAGGCAAAGAAGAGGAAGTAGGTCTGTTGAAATATTTGGAAGAATTACCATCAGAGAAATTGAGCAATTATATGTTTCAAAACAATCAGGATCTGACCTTTACAAAAAAAACCGAAGCATGGGGTTTTGAAGAGAAAACGTTTTCAAACGGGGTGGCTTATTCTGATTTGGACAATGATGGTGATTTAGATCTGGTCATCAATAACCTAGAAGATACAGCAAGTATTTATCGCAACAATGGTAGTGACAACAGCCAATTGACCTTGGAACTAAAAGGTGGTGATACCGTTTTGCCCAACGGAAGCAAAGTTTTCGTTTATACCTCTGAAGGGCTACAGGTACAAGAATACAATTTGGTACGTGGGTATTTATCGTCAGTATCACCACTCCTCCATTTTGGCCTCGGAAAGGCACAACAGGCCGATAGTATTTCGGTAAGGTGGTCGAATGGTACAATAACAAAACTCAAAGATGTAAAAGCAAATCAACGGTTAACTATTGAATATGACGCTACCAAAAGCAATTCATTAAAACCACAAAAGAACGGGCAAAAACAGTTTCAGACGGTCGATGCACCCAATCTATTTAGGCACGAAGAGAATCCGTACAATGATTTTAAAGTAGAAATTTTGCTCCCTCATAAAAATTCGACCCTGGGTCCTGCGCTAGCTACAGGTGATTTGAACGGCGATGGCAAGGATGATTATATTATTGGAGGCTCTATAGGGCAGGTATCGGCCGTTTTTATACAAAATGACAAAGGCGATTTCGAGCCGCTACCAATCGCAGACCTTGTAACGGACCAATACCATGAAGACCTGGGGATTATCATATTCGATGCGGACAATGATGGCGATAACGATTTTTATATCGCCTCAGGGGGCAACGAATTTCCCGTCAACTCAAAGGGGTATCAAGATCGGTTCTATGAAAATATAGGGAGAAACAAATTTCGACGTAACAAAGAAGCGATTCCAGATACCAAAACAAGTGGATTGAATGTTACTGCTTCTGATTATGATCATGATGGGGATCTAGATCTCTTTGTCGGAGGTCGGTTAATACCTAAAAAGTACCCCTACCCCGCCGATTCGTATTTGCTGGAAAATATCAGTACCAAATCAGGGCCTAAATTCGTCGATGCCACCAAAAAAGTATTGCCTGAATTGAACAAATTAGGGCTAGTCACCGCCTCATGCTGGATAGATTTTGACAATGACGGTTGGGAAGACCTCATCGTTGTAGGTGAATGGATGACGATCAAATTTTTCAAAAACGCAAATGGCACTTTCACAGATGTCTCCGATCAAATTTTATCGGGCAACACTTCGGGCTGGTGGTTCGACATTCAAAAAGGAGACTTTGACAATGATGGTGATCAAGACCTGATTGTGGGTAATTTGGGTAAAAACTATAAATACCAAGCCACTGCTTCAGCCCCGTTTAAAGTGTACCTGAATGATTTTGACAGTAATGAAAGTTCAGATATCGTACTAAGCTATCAGAAAGGAGAAACAGAATTCCCTGTTCGGGGGCGTCAATGTTCTTCACAACAAATGCCTGCCATAAAATCAAAATTCAAAGACTACAATTCTTTTGCTCGTGCCTCGTTGAAACAGATCTACACAACCAAACTTTTAGACGAATCACTGAACTATGCCGTTACTTCGTTTGCAAGTATTTATCTTGAAAACGATAATGGAACATTTTCGGCAAGACCATTGCCTCAATTGGCGCAACTTTCGAGCATCAATAAATTTGTTGTAGACGACTTTAATTCCGACGGTAATCTTGATGTCATATTGGCCGGCAACCTTTACAATTCCGAAGTAGAAACGCCACGAAACGATGCCAGCTTTGGGTTGTTTCTTCAAGGAGATGGAAATGGGGAATTTAAGGCCAAAACGATGATGGAATCTGGTTTAAAAATTGTGGGTGACGTTCGCGATATGGAACTACTGAACAAAAACGGGAGAAAATATATCTTAGTTGCCAAAAATGACGATCAAATGCAACTGATAAAA
>VAPK010113045.1_pt1 | contig 17539 bp, 20 predicted proteins | sample 3395031 | NCBI WGS metagenome assembly VAPK01 (sample SAMN08290443, study PRJNA428436) | hydrothermal vent metagenome | isolation source: Deep-sea hydrothermal vent chimney 1 | place: Pacific Ocean: Juan De Fuca Ridge
TCAAACATGTCACCTGTTACACTTTTAATTATTAAAGTATTTAGCGATTCAAAAGTTTTACTTGAACCAAGGTCTACCATACTTTGGGTTCCATTATCGTTAATATGTAATTTTTTATCTTTAAAAATAACTATATAATGAAAAGGATCCTGATATTCCCATTTAATCAGATCAGGTGATTTAAATACTAAATTTCCAGTTGATTTTATATCATTCGTTAAAAAATCCAAATGTTTATACTGAACAAAATCGCTCTGTATTGAACTAGTATTTATGGATATTTCAATTAATTTAACTCTTAAATTATCCGACTCTTTTTTTGATAATGTATTTTGTTGAGAAAACATATTAAATACAGTAATTAGGCTCAATAACCCTGTAAAATAAATCTTAAACCTCATAAGCCTCTATATTAAGTAGTTTATCCAAAGTTATGGCATTTATTTTTTTGTTTTTTAATTCAATAAGCAGTTTCTCTAAAACCTGCACACTCAGTTCATTGTTATCATGCAATAATATAATATCGCCTTTTTCCAGTTTTCTTATTATCCTTTGGTAAACTCTTTCCGGCTTTTTTGAGATTGTATCATACGATCGAATACTCCACCCTATAGCCTGCATGTTTAATTTTTTAACTGCTTTAGCAATATTAGGATTTGTTACTCCAAAAGGAGGTCTGAATAATTTCATATTTAAATTAACCACACTTTTTACCAAGACGTTAGTCATTTTCATATCATGTATCAATCTACTTGTTTTAAAAAAACCATTTAAATTTTCATGACTAAAACTATGATTACCAATTGTATGCCCTTCCTCTACAATTTTCTCTAACAATTCGGGGTTTGCTTTTATATTTTTTCCAATACAAAAAAAAGTAGCTTTGGCATCATAGGTCTTAAGGAGATTCAAAATTTTAGCTGTATAAACTACATGAGGTCCATCATCAAAAGATATTGCAATAGCATTTTTATCTATAGTATAATTTTTATGCTTTGCATTCAAAAAATAGTTCCATTTGAAATGTAATGAACCTATAGTTGTTAAAGATATCCATATAAAACCCGGAAATAGTAACCAATAAAAAGAAAGGTTATACTTTATTTTTAATAATATAAAAACTATTAAAAATAAGAATACGATGATATTTACATTTTTAAAAGTTAACATGAACTAAGCAGTGTAAAACTATGATTTTCACCTCTATATTGATTATATAGCAATACATATTTAATAGAATCATTCTCTATTTTATTCAACTTTAGAATCTCAGGAACTTTTTGATCTTTAATTATATTACAAGCAGTATATAGGCCAAATGCCGAAACTGTGTTATACTCTCCAGATAAGTGTTTATAATACAGTTGCTGCGTATTTTTAAAACAAGACTTTTGTAAATTTGAATAGATATTATCATATTCTACATCACCATTGTTTCCGCATATAAAAATATCAATATCAGTAATTTCCAAATTATTATTTTTTAAAAATAGGTTCAATCTTTTTTCTATATTTTCTTCAGCAATTGTATTTATGATCTCTACATCCCTTAATTGAGCATAAGAATTATCGCTCTTACTTTTTTCTAAAACAAAAAATTGAGCGCCTTCACTAAAAATTGCTCCTTTTGAATTGGATGCCAAAATACCTGCAGATAAAGTTTTTTCTTCTTTAACATGATCTATTAACTTGTGAAGATCGGTAGTATAAGATCCTAATTCATCCACTCCTCCAACTAATACATTTTCCTGTCCTTCATCTAACATTAAACCCGCATCTATCAAAGAACTTTCAAATGATGTTGCTGTATGCACATATGTTATATTATATGCTTTGCATCCAAGACCTAAAGCAATTTGCGCACCTACTGTATTATGGGTAGACTGGATAAAGGCTGTAGGAGTTAAAAATTCTTCCTTATTATCAATAATACTTTTTAAAAATTTTTCTGAATCTTTTAAACAGCCCATTCCTGTACCAGTAATAATAGACTTCGGCAGATCAATTCCAGCTTCATACAATGCAAGAGAAGAGGCAACCACGCCCATCTTTACACCATTCGCCATTCTTCTGATCATTGCAGGTTTAATATAAGACTTATAATCTGGTTTACAGGCAGCAACCACATTCTGGTTTAAAGGAGAAAAATTATCAAAATTTGTTTTTGCCTCAGTTGTATCCTGAGCCGACACACATCCTAATCCGTTAATAAAACAGCTCATCATACACTTACGATTTAGAGAAGATTAATGTAGAACAATTTCCGCCAAAACCAAAAGAATTGGATAATACATAATTTGATCTTTGTTTATTTAACTCAGTAACAGGAATCAATGCGGTTTCGGGTATGGGTCTTTCAAAATTCAAATTAGGGAAAATAACTTCCTTTTGCAAAGCCAAAATAGAATATACTGCCTCTATTGCCGCTGCTGCTGCTAAAGTATGTCCGGTATAGGATTTTGTTGAACTTAAATTGGGTGTGTTCTTTCCAAAAACTCTTAAAATAGCTTTACTTTCCGATCTATCATTATTATCTGTAGCTGTACCATGGGCATTTATATAATCTATTTTATCGGGAGTTATATTTGCTACATCCAAGGCTTTTTTCATTGCCAAAGTTGCTCCTTCTCCATTATCTGAAGAAGCAGTTTGATGAAAGGCATCATTTGCATTTGCATAACCCGATAAATAGGCAATTACCTTCTTGTTATCTCTTTTTACCATTTCATCTGATTCTAATACCAGATATGCCGCAGCTTCACCTAAATTCAAGCCGGTTCTATTCGCATCAAACGGTTTACAATTATTTTCAGAAAGAATCATTAAAGTTTTAAAACCATTGATCGTAAATTTTGATAAACAATCTGATCCTCCCACAATTACACGATCCAATTTACCCGCCTTAATCATTCTGGCACCCAGCATAATAGCATTTGCTGAAGATGAACAAGCTGTGCTAATTGTTGTGACAAAATCGCTTATTCCTAATCTATTTGCAATTTTTGTTGTAGAATCACCTGCCGAATGGCAAGTAATATATTTTCTGTTTTTGACTTCTTCAAATTGAGAGTAATAATGCTTTTCTGTCATATCCATTCCACCAACACTGGTAGCAGAAATCAATCCGGTACGACAGGAATCTATTTGGGAGATTTCAGCACTTCTTACAGCTTCCTTTACAGCAACTTCAGCCAAAAGAGCAGTTCTCGAATAGTTATTTGAGTTTGGTAAATTAAGAAAGTCTATCAGTTCTTCATTCGACATGTCAATTTCGCCAACCATTATGGAATTCTTGTGGATGGTTTCAATTTTTTCTATTCTGGAAATTCCATGTTTTCTCTCAATCAATGATTGAAAATTTTCACCAACCGTATTTCCAATGGAAGAAATAATTCCCATTCCCGTAACGGCAACTCCTCTATACATGTTTATTTATTCCTGTTTTCTTCAATATATTTCGCCATTACTTCAATAGATTCAAATATGGCTTTACCTAGTTTAGGGTCAGATAATTTTATTCCATAATCTTTATCCAGCATCACAATTAGCTCTAAGGCATCTATAGAATCAAGTCCTAATCCTTCTCCAAAAAGTGGTTCGTCATCAGCAATTTCAGAAACTTCTACGTCCTCTAAATTCAAATTTTTAATAATTTTCTTTTTCAATTCTAACTTTAAATCTTCCATTATCAATTTTTATATAATTCTAATAAGTTTTTTACACTGTGTTCTACTGTTCCATTTTTAGATACTAAATAAACAAAAGCTTCGTAATTACCTTTATCAACATTGACCCATCCGCTTAGAACAGATTCACATTTATCATTATTAATTAAAATACTTTCATACTTCTGATGAAAGTCTGCATTAAATTTTTCAAAGATAAAAAAAGCATTTTCACTTTTAATCCCATGTCTGATACTAATTTCACCAATTCCAATATTCGGCAGAGTATATACAAATATCGCCGGGCTGGGAAAGTAATTATCACTGTCGTTTATTGAATTTTGATGTTTTCTGTCTGTATCTAAACTTGATGCACTGTTTGAAAAAACAATTCCAACATTTTTATGATCAAATCTTACCTTATTCAACAATATTTCTGATGTCAAAAAAGCAAGTTTACTTAAATCATCCATTTTAAAATATTTCGAATATTTTATATTCAAAAATTTATATATGTTCTTGAGAAAATCTTTTACTTCACTTGTGTTGTCATCAAAAATAATTTCACCGCTTAAATTTACTTTATTGTCTTTAATTTTACAATAATCTTGTATGTATAATTTGTTATTCAAATAAAATTATTTTTTCATACATACCAAAATAGTATGATTTTCTCCAACCTGTTTAATATCTTCTTTCAATGTAAGCCCTGCTGCATCAATCAATTCAATAAATTCTTCCGCTTTATACATCTTGCTATTACCATTTGCTAATACTGTGAAATACAACGATGTAGCTTCTAAAATAAATTTAGCATTATCAAACTTTTGTCTATCTGTAAAAGTTTCCATTATGTACAGCTCTGTTCGATCATCCATTGCTTTTGCACATGATTTTAAAATTTTCAAAATCTCCTCTTTCGAAAAGCAATCTAAAAACTGACTCATCCAGATAATATCTGCCCCCAAAGGTAATTCCGGATTTTCAGATAACCAATCTATTTCCTGCCCTTGGATTCTCTCTTCGAAACCGCTATTGGTTGCATTGGCAAGCGCCTTTTTTAACTGACCGGGTAAATCCAGTATTTTTATTGCAACATTATTATCATATTTACAACAATTAATAGCGAATTTGCCTGTATTCCCTCCAATATCAAATAAGACTTTTGGTCTTTTAGAAAAAACAATCTTTAATGCTTCTTCAAAGGCATAATCTGAATAATGATGATCAAACTCAAACCACGATTTTTGGATTTCCGGCTTCAGTTTCGATAATCCTTCATATATAGTAGGCCAATTACCCAACTCTTTCAACCCTTCCGGTTTACCGTTTTTAATTGAATCCGTCAAATGGTATAGGCCTTTATAGCACACGTCATTGGTGAAGTTAATATTAACACCTGCTGTTTCATTCGAATTTAAAAAATACCCAATTTTTGTAAGTTCGTATTTATCATTTTCATCTTTAGCAACAATATCTGAGCTTTCTGCAATTTCCAATAAAACTCCTATTCCATAATTACTTATAGATAATTCTTTGGCAATTTCATCAATCGTTAAACCACCTATCGTTCTCTTTTTAAAAATGATATCCAATATACCTAACTGCCTTAAGGCTACGGTTGCTTGAAATAAAAATGGGGCGAAGGCAATCTTTTGTGCTTCCTGCAACGCATCAATTGCTCTCATAGTTTTTTTTGACATATTTTTTTCAATGTTAGATATATCTCATTTTTAAATATCCGGCTGATTGAAAACTATCAGCATGCAAATTTAGCTTATAAAAATTCATTAAATTGACTTTTTTTATTAATTAAGTCTAACTTTTTTAAAAAGAACAGCAGCATTACTTCCCCCAAATCCTGAAGCCGTTTTTAAAAACAATTTCAGATCTCTTTTCTCTGTATCTCTTATAACATTTATCGGAAATGAAACACCTATTTCATCATAACCCAAAGAGCAAATAAGTGTATTATGATAAAGAGACTCTATTCCAATTATTGATTCTAATAAACCTGAAGAACCTAGAGTATGGCCATAATAACCTTTTAAACTGTTCAAAGGAACACCAAGCATTTTTAATCTTTGAAAAGCTATAGATTCCATTTCGTCATTAAATTCGGTCGCTGTTCCATGTGCCGAAATATAGTCAATATCTTTTTCCGATATTTGCGCTTCTGTCATGGCAGATTTCACGCTCAAATACAATCCTTCTCCGTTTCTTGACGGGCCAGAAATATGATTGGCATCATTACAAGATCCACTACCAATAATTTGTATTATTTGATCACAGGAATTAGGAACATCCGACCTTATTAACATACTACATACGGCTTCTCCAATAGTTATTCCCGATCTGTTTTTAGAAAATGGTATGCAAGGTTTTTCACTTATTGCCTGGAAAGAAGAGAATCCTGATAATATAAATTCTGTAACCAGATCACCACTTACAACAATAACCGAATCGTATTCAAAAGATTTAACTAGTCTATCTGCAACCGATATTGCCAATACTCCTGAGACGCAAGCATTAGATAGTACAATCGCCTCATTAGCTATATTAAAAAAAGTTTGAATTTGTTTTCCTAAGTCAAATAAATATGCTCTTTGCTCATCTTCATAAAATTCAGAATTAGGTGACAAAACATCAATATTACCTTTGGTAGTAGAAATAATTAAACCTGTCTCATTGGTAATTTCAAATTTACTGTTACCCAATAAAGAATAAACAGAAAGTATCATCATTCTTTCCAGGATTGTATACTTTTTTGGGTCACCTATTTTTGAAAACTTAGAATTTACAATTTCTTTATCAATAAATGAGCTATAAAAATGATCTCCATTTTTTCTTTTGTGCTTCTTTATTCCCGAAACTTTTTTTGTTAATTTTTTAAAATTACTTTCTGAACCGAATCCGAGAGAAGATATTATATGATAATCTGTAATATAGGTGTTTCTCATTTATACATTTGTTTACCTCAAGAGATGAGACCAACATTTTTTTTCCATGTTTTAAAAAAATCAGGTAAAGTTAACGACAATTCATCTTTTTTATTAATAAATACCTGAATAGTTTTACCGGTACATACCACAGCTCCATTTGGATTGAAAATCTTATAAGAAAAAACCATTTTAGCTGCAGGCGTATCTTCAAAAGTAGTTTCAATCATTGCAATATCACCATATTTTAAAGGTAGTTTATGTTGACAAACAGATTCTACAATTGGAGTTATAAATCCGTTCTCTTTAACATCTAAATAGGAAATACCATGCTTTTTACAAAAATCTTCTCTACCATCTTCAAAATAAGATATATAATTACCGTGCCATACAATCCCTAAAGAATCTGTTTCATTAAATCTAACACGTATATTAGTTCTTTCTTTAATCTTCATTCTTAAACTGCATTTCTTAAATTTTCATAATAAATTGATAATACGAGCATTACTATAAAAAATGATCCAAGTAAACTAATTTCAGGTAAAATATCTGAAAATGTACAATTTCTTAAAATTACATCGTAAAATCCTTTTAATCCCCAATTCATTGGAGAAAATTCTGCTACAACTTGCATGAATTTTGGCATGATATAAACCGGTACCCACACACCACCAATTGCAGCTAAAATTACTGTTGCTGTGGCTCCAAATGGGGCCGACTGTTCCTGAGTTTCTGCAATTGTACCCAGTAATATTCCGAATCCTATTGCCGCCAAACCAGAAAATGCCGCAACAATAAATAAATAAAAATAGCTGCCGTTTATATCTAAAACAGGTAATCCAAAATACGGAAACAAATAAAGCCCTACAAGAAGCAATAAAATAAATTGAAGCATACAAACAATTAAATATACAATTATTTTACCTCCTAAAACTGTTCTGTAAGCTACCGGATTGGTCTTTAATCTAACATAGGTTCCTTGATTCTTTTCTTTTACAATATTTATAGACAAGGGTATAACAATAAAGAAAATAGCAAACAATGCCCAGGCTGGAACATTATGTTGAACCGAATTAGGTTTAATCTCTATATCATTTTTTCGTGGATTAATATCTATAAAGGTTATAAAATCATCACTTTCTAAAAGTTTACCTTCAATTTCCAATTCCTTTTGCAAGATTTGATATACCGATTTCGTTTCAATTTTAGATACCATTAAATTAATGGCATTTTTAATTCCGTTTCTAAAAGACATCTGAGTAGCGGGATCAAAATACAATTTAATTTGTTGAGATTCAATTTCAGTTTTATTAGCTAAAGTATCTTTCTCTAACTCAAATTCTTTTAATATTTTCTCAACATTTTGCGAAACTTTGTCATTCAATTTCGCCGACATATCTTTGGGTATGATAATTGCCAGTGGATAACGACCTTTTAATACCAAATCATTTGCCTGTTCCTCATTAATTTGACTTCCGTCAATTTCACTTACAACATCAAACAGGTTATTTTGATTTAAATTAGAAATAATTGATCCTGACAATACATCCGAATCATTATCGACAACCAGTATTTCTATTTTTGAATCGCTCAATTGTCTAATAGTGCTATCCTGTATCAATGTAACAGTAATTACCAATACCAAAGGCATCAAGAACAAGAGTATCAAGCCACTTACATCTCTTTTTAAAAGAAGAAATTCTTTATAAATAGTTATGGCTAATTTATACATTATCTCTTAATTTTTCTCCTGTTAAACTAAGGTAAACATCTTCTAAACGAACAGCACCTTTTACAGATTTAATCAATTCTTGCGGACTCCCTTTGGCAATTATTTTTCCTTCATCGATTATGGCTACATCTGTACAAAAATCCTGAGCTTCTTCCATATGATGAGAAGAATAAATAATGGTAGTTCCATTTTCATTTAATGCCTTTAAATGCTTGAATATAACATTTTTAGATTGAACATCTACGCCAACAGTTGGTTCATCCAAAAATAAAATTTTAGGTTCATGCAAAATTCCTGCAATTAAATTCACCCTTCTTTTCATCCCACCGGAAAACGATTTTACCTTTTTATTTGCAAATTGTCTCAAACCCAGATCTGTTAGAGATAAATTTACTTTTTCTTTCAGATCTTTACCTTTCAAACCATACATAGCACCAAAATACAATAAGTTCTCAAAAGCTGTTAAAGTGGGATACAAAGCATACTCCTGAGGTACCACTCCAATTAAATATTGCAATTTCCTTCTGTCTTTTTTAAAATTTAATCCATCAATCACCATGTTTCCAGATGTTGGCTTTAACAAACCACATATCATAGAGATAAGTGTAGTTTTTCCAGCACCATTTGGCCCCAATAATCCAAATATATCCGATGAAGAAATCGATAAATTCATTGGCTTTACAGCATAAATTTCAGAATCTTTATACTTTTTAGCTAATTTATCAATATGAATTATTTCCTTATTCATTAAGTCATAGTTTTTTTTAATTTTTTAAAAAAAACTTCCTCACGGTCTGCCAAAATCATGAGTTTGTCAGAAACTTTTGTATATCCATCAAATTCCTTGCTTCTGTTTTTATATAATCTCGATGCATCTATGGCGAAATCACGCCAGGAGTCTCCAATATCTGTTATTTCTTTAGATAAAACTTTTAATTCCGGCTTCGTCAAAATTTCTGATGCTTCTTGCAAAAATGCTCCATAGATGAATCGAAAGCCACCTCCACCGGTTCCTATTTCTTCTTGCATACGCACAATCTGGCCCAAATAGTGATTGGTTTTCTTTGCTCCAATTTTTTTAGGCCATTTTTTAATTGATCTTGCCACCATTCTAATTCCTTTCACACCTACTATTGGTACCGGGGCCAACATGGCATTACATGTTGATTTTATTGCTTTCTTAATAGCTTTTTCCAGATCTAAATCTTTTGGTATATGAATTGGATAGTACATTTGCCCTTTCGGGGAAAATGCTCCTTTGGCAAATCGAACCTTATCCAGTTCTAATGATGTTAAGGTAGTTACAGTATCCATAATAGGATCGCTAATTAAATAAGTATCTTTTTCTTTTCCATAAACTACTAAATTATGTGCATTAAAATGAAACCTATAAACATCTGGAAAATAAGTTAGGTTAAAAACTCCAACTTGTAATCCAACAGGGATATTCTTCTCTAATAATTTATCTAATGCTTCTTTTGCAGAACTAGAATTACTGAATTTTTGTCTTTTTATTTTAATTTTTAAACGTTTGGATAATCTCTTAAAAATCATGCCTGGCATGGGGCGAAAACTAACCCCAGGGGCAAAATTTATTTTTAAAAATGGCAGGTACACAAAAAATATCCCAGATCCTATTCCAAAAGCCAATGGCTCGCTAATAGAGTATCCATGGTGAGTTAACAAATTCGAAATTACACCATTTTCGCAATGTGCAGCCTGTTTGTGCTTAAAATCAATTTCCATTTATAAATTAATATCTTTTAATTGTTCAACAGTCATATTGAAAATATTTGCATATTTATTCAATGTTTTTTTACTTAATTTATTAAATATAAAAGGTTTAAAATGACGTTTTACCAACCATTTCCATTTTCCCATATAATCTGCAAGTACAGTTAGATCCATTCTATTCAACTCCATATAATAAACAATTGAGCTAATCTCTCCATTCATTACTTTTTGCTTAATATCATGAACTCTTTCATCGATCATTTCTAAGGACTTATTTAGGGCTATTCCTTTTGGCTCCCAACCTCTACTTTGCTTGGTTGTATAATTGCCCTTTTCATCAACCACATAACAAAGTTCTTTCCAGTTGGCCAATGAAGGGGCGCTCTTGTCTTGTGGTACATCATTAACTTTCATGATTATTATTTTTAATAAATAAGTTTAAGGTACAATCTAATATTATTTTATCGTTTGAAATAATATTACCTTTCATTTCACAAATTGAATAGTCCTTACCATCAATTCTAGAAATAATTTCACCTGTGGTTGTCAAGATATCATTTACTATTGGTAATTTGTAAATTTGGAGCTTTTTTATAGAACTAATAAATCCGATAACATCGGAATTGTTTTCCACAAGGCCATCATCATCAAAAAAATAGGAACAACCCAGAATTATCGAGCATGTTTGTGCCATATTTTCGATCAAACCCGATTCAACCAAAGACGAATTATTATTGAAAATACAATTTTCGGGAATTACAAACTTGGTTTTTACTACACTTTCATTTAAGGTTATCAATTTATCTACCATTAACATAGGAAATCTATGTGGTAAAAATTTTCTAACATCAATATTTTCAAAATTCGAATGCAACTTACTGAGATAAAACTGTTTTCATTTGACCTTTTGCTATTACTTCTCCCTTTATCATTACTTCTACATCAACCAAAGTTACTCCCATAAATTCTTGTAATATAGATATTTCTGTTTCTAAAACCTCTCCTAATAAGGGAAGTCTGTTTATTTCTACTTTGTTAATAGAACCAATATAACCTGTAGGAGCAATTTCATTGCGTAAAAAAAATTGATATCCTGTATGGAGGGCTACAGATTGAGCCATATTTTCAATTATACCAGACTCAATAAAGAAATTTTTATAAAAAAATAAATTAGCACTCTGAATTGTAAAACGTGATCTCAATTTATTTTCGGAATAATTCATCAACTCATCTACCATTACAAATGGCGATTTTTGAGGTATTAAATTTAGAACTTTATCTCGGTTGGCTAACATTTTAGAAAAATCAACAAACTGTTAAATAGGCAAAGGCATAAGAAAATCTACCACTTTCTGGAACACATAGAAAAATACTATCTCCCTTTTTTAATCGATTGGAATGAAATAATTCTTCCAGCATTAAATAAATGGAAGCCGCTCCAACATTTCCGGTTTTATCTAAATTCAAAAACCAACTCGAATCTGGTACATTTACACCGCCCTCTTTCATCAATTTATTTAATTTATCCTTAAAGTAAAAAGATGAAATATGGCTTAAAAAATAATTAATTGTTTTGGGATCTATATTGTTTTTAGACAAAGCGTCATTCATACTTTCAACTCCTTTCTCTAAAATATGTTTATCGAGAATCTTAATGTCTTGTTTTATTGAAAACACCGATTCTTGCAACCACTCATCGGGATGATAATCATTCCAAGATTTAATAGAACCATCTTTTTGTTTCTCACCACCTGCATACATACAAGTTTCTATTTCATGGGCAAAAGAATAGGCTTCCATCCATTCTATTTTCAATGATAATTTACCTTTGGGTTCGTTCTCGAGGAGTATGGCTCCAGCCCCATCGGATAACATCCATCTAAGAAATTCTTTTTTAAAGGCAATAATTGGTTTTTCTTCTAAAGCCTTTAAGTTTTCTATTTCATTATCATATTTTTCTGCTAGCATCCAAGCTGAAAACCTTTCCGATCCGGTACAAACCGCATTGTTAGAATTTCCTGCTTTAACCGATAAATATCCAAATTTAAGAGCGTTCATTCCTGAAGTACACACCCCGGAAGAAGAGTTCAATTCAACATTTTTACTTGAAAATAAACCGTGAACCATTGCAGCATGTGAAGGTAACAATTGATCTGGAGTTGAAGTTCCACATGAAAGAACTTCTATTTCCTTTTCAGAAAATTCATCATCCATCAGGTTATCAATGGCTTCCTTTGTTAACTGGGCATTATCATGAGAAACATTACCGTCTTTATCTATAGTATAGTACCTTGTAACAATACCATTATTTCTTAATACCAACCTTCTTCCTTTAGATGGTTGTTTATCTATTAAACCTAGAACCGACTCCATTTCATCATTGGACACAGGATCGTTAGGTAAAATTTTAGCAATTCTATTTATATAAACATCAAACATGTTTCAAACTAATTCAATTTCGTTAGTGAGTAATATTTTCTATCTTTTATTTTTGATTTATACAAAAATGGATAGGATAGCAAATATAATACAAAAACTATAGGCGAAACAAACCATATGATAAACATAAGGTAATAACTAAACATTTTTAAGCGTAATTGTCTTCGTGGATCTTTTGATCCCCCTTTTTTATACACAAAATTTGCCCATTTACTAAAGATTAAATTCGCAGTTCTATCAGTGGTTACTAAAAAAGATTTAATTTTAATTGCTCCTTCTAATAACAGTTTCTCTTGTAAACCAGTGTATTCATTATTTTTAAGAGCATACAAAATAGCTGAACCAAACTTCTTAGATTCTTTTATATCCCTATCAGAAACTCCGGGTTTAGGAAATACACCTAAATACCTTTTTTTAACTCCCGAAAACATCCAATCAAAAATCGTTATCACGCTAACATGATTGACATGCCTATCTACCAAAGCTATATTACCAACCAAGTTGGCATCCAGGTCAATCAAAAGTTTTTTAATTTTTTCCTGAGCCATAACCCACATATTTCTACAACCAATAACTGTTATCACATGCGTATTTGAAAACAATACTTTGGCAATATTACTTTTTAAAAAAGAGTTTGTTGGAATAGATGGTGATAAGTACCAAACTTGATAAGATAAAATAATAAGATCATATTTATTTTGAAGAATTGGATTATCTAAATCATCTAATTCAGTTGGGATTTGCAAAAATGATTCGGGAAAAGCATCATAAAAGTCCTTTTTATTCCATGGAAATGGAAATTCATTTTTCAACTTGATATTATAGAAATCCAGATTAACTTCTTCATCATTATTCAGATCTTGAGTTATATTTTGTGCAATTTCCAATAATTGCCCCGATTGAGAATAATATATTACTAGTACATTTTTCAAAATAATATTATTTAAATTCGCTCCAAAAGTCGAAATAATTAAACCATTGATAAGGATATTTTTTAAGTATCCATTCTATACTTTCTGTATAATTTTTTAATAAACCTTTTGCATCCTTAAATTTAAAATTGGCTTCTCTAGTGTATAGGTGATAATGTTTCCTTGATTCCTTCATAACATAAACAAACACTACAGGAGCTTCAATTCTTGAGCCAAGCATAAAGGGGCCGGCAGGAAATTTAGCTTTTTTTTCAAACAGATCTTCGTATAAAACCTTACTTCCTTCAAAATACCTGTCACCTGTAAAGCATATTAAATTATTGTTAGTCAAAGCTTTATGTATTTCAAATATATGCGACAAATCTTTTTTTACAATAATAAAATTCATCGTGCTCTTCATTGAAATACTTTCTAAATATACTTTGATCGCCTGGTGCTCATTGTCTGTTGTAACTAAGTAAATTTGAGAATGGTCATCAACTTCATTAAAAAAATGCTGCGCAAGTTCAAAATTACCAACATGTGCACTAATAAGAATTCCCCCTTTTTTATTTTTTAAAAGCTCAATAATTTTTTCCCCGCCGTCATGTTCATATGTAAATTCATCACTTAAACCAGATGAAATTGCTACTTTGTCAATAATGGTTTGACCAAATACAAAATAACTTTTATATACTTTTAATAAACTGTTGAGTTTTGAATATCCTCGTCTTTTATGAAAATATGTGAAACTAGATTTAGTTCCCTGAAATGAAAACAGTAAATAATAAAACGATACAAAAACCAGAATAAAATAAGCAAAATCAATACCTAGTTTTCGTATGCTGAAAATAAATATTTTATACCCTAAAACTACTCCCTTCGATTTACCATCCCATTGAGCCATAAAAAGTATTTAATTTACTTTTCCCTCTATTAAATCATAAAAATTTTCTAAAGTAACTACATTTATAAAATCTTCTGCATCTAATTTAACATTGAAATTTGATTCGACAGAAACAACCAGATCTACATAATCTAAACTATCTAATTCCAAGGTATCTTTTAAATTAGCGTCCAATTGAATATCATCTTCTTCTACTTCAAATTCATCTATAAGAAAATCATTAATTTTATTTATAATTGTATTCTTATCCATAATCTTTATTCATTTAATTTTTTTACAATTATTGCAGAATTAGTTCCACCAAATCCAAAAGAATTCGACAAAAATACATCAATATTTTTATTTGTAGTTTCTTTTACTAAATTTAATTTTGACGAATCTTCATCTGTTTCTTCCAAATTAATATTAGGTGCAATAAAAGAGTTTTTCATCATAAGCATAGAATACACTATTTCACTTGCTCCTGCCATCCAGCACTCATGCCCTGTCATAGATTTTGTAGAACTTACATGCGGAAAACTCTTAGCAAAAACACGATGAATTGCTTTTGCCTCGTTTTGATCTCCTACCGGAGTTGAAGTTGCATGTGCATTTACATAATCGATCTTTTCAGATGATATTCCTGCCTGTTTCAAGGCCTTGTTCATAGCTATGGTTGGTCCATCTACATTAGGTGTTGAAATATGTTCTCCATTAGAAGAAAATCCATAGCCTACAACTTCTCCTAAAATTGGAGCACCCCTTTTGACCGCAGATTCATAGCTTTCTAAAATTAATGTTGCTGCACCACCACTCGGAATCAATCCGTCTCTTCCTTTGTCAAACGGCCTCGATGCTTTTGTTGGATCAATCTCATTGGTAGAAAATACACCCAAACCATCAAAACTACCCATGGCCCATTTATTTATTTCTTGTGCACCTCCACAAATAATACAATCTTGTAAACCACTTTTTATGAGTTGATACGATAAACCTACTGAGTGTGAACCACTTGCGCATGCAGCACTAACGGTTAAGTTGATTCCTTTTAGTTTAAAAATTGTTGCTAAATTCATAGTTACAGAGCAATTCATACCCTTAAATATTGCACCAGAACCGACTAAGGTAGTATCTTTTTTTTCTCTAATTTTATCATTTGCTTCTATGATAGACTTAACTGTGCTATCGTTGCCATATAAGATACCAACTTCTTCATTTTCTAAATAATGTTCATCAATTTTAGCATTTCTCAAGGCTTCAATCGTAGCTACATAAGCATACTTACTTTCCTGCCCCATGCTTATCCTGTCTCTTCGAGAAAGTAATTTCTTTAAATTAGGCTCTACCACCATACCGGTCAACCCTGATCTGTATCCAAAGTCTTTTCGCTCTTGGTCAAAAATAATTCCTGACTTTCCTTTATATAGAGATTCCTTTACTTCCTTCAAATTTTCACCCAAACAAGAATAAATTCCCATTCCCGTAATTACTACTCTTTTCATGTATTAATCTTTATTGTTTTTTAACCAACATACCCGCCTACCGGCCGGCAGGTACTGTTCTCTATTAATCATTTCTTTGGGTGATAAACTTTTTAGCAGGCTCGTTTTATATTTATTCAAGAATAAATTCCTCCATTAATATTTATAACTTCTCCGGTAATATAGGCCGCCTTCTCAGAAACCAAAAAAGACACGAGATCGGCAACCTCATCTACTTTACCAAATCGATTCAATGGAATCATTTTTTTTAATTCTTTTTCATCTAAATCTGCAGTCATATCCGAACTAATAAAACCCGGTGCAACTGCATTAACTGTTATCTTACGTTTTCCTACTTCTTGTGACAAGGCCTTTGTTGCTGCAATGACAGCGCCTTTTGCAGCCGAATAATTGGCTTGACCCGGCGTGCCTTTAAGCCCTGAAACCGATACAATATTAACAATTCTACCAAATCTATTATGTAACATTTTTTGCATTAAATGGCGGGTCACATTAAAAAAGCCATTCAAACTAGTATTAATCACTGTATCCCAATCATCTTTTGGCATCCACATAAACAATCCATCCTTTGTAATTCCTGCATTGTTTACAATAACTTCAACAATACCATCCTTATTATTCTCATGCCACAAATCGAGCTTTTCTTTAACTTCTTTTACGTTTCCAACATCAAATTGTAACAACTCTCCGCTCCCATTTTGATCTTGAATGAGCTGCAAAGTTTCTTCAGCTGCTTTTTTATTTGAATTATAATTTACCAGAATATGATAATCAGAATCTTGAGCCAATTTTACACAAATTGCTCTGCCAATTCCTCGTGATCCTCCAGTTACTAAAGCACTCTTCATTGAATTAATTAATTTCTACAAAACTTTCGGCATTTTCGAACCAGGTATCACTCAATAACTCACCCTTTGTATTTATAAAGCCCCATCCTTTTTTACTTTTTACTCTTGCCAAGCCCTCATTAAATCCTAAGGTTTGTTTTTCAAAAAAGTTAAAAGACATGGCTGCAATACCATATTGATCCTCAATGACCAAATCTCCTTTTTTATTAATAAAGCCCCATGTTTTTTTTAATTTTACCGGAGCCAGTCCATCCTCACTAAAAATTTCTGCATCTTTATATTGTTCTTTAATTACCCAATTTCCACTTTCATCAATATAACCCCATGCTTTTCCGCTCCCCATTACTGGAGCCAATCCATCGTGAAACCTTCTTGCTTTTTTAAACTGAGGCTCAATCACCCATTTTCCATTTCTATCAATGAATCCTATTTTTTTATCGGCAGATTCAGCATAGGTTAATTCTTGACTATCTACAAAGTTCCAAATTCTAACAGCTCCTTCAACCGGAGTAAATTTCCCATCAATTAACAGACCGGTTACGCCATCTTTTTTTACTTTAATTACTCCCTTTGAAAATTTTCCAACATCCTGGTAAACAACCTCAAGTACTTCTTTTCCTGTTGTATCTATCAAACCGAAAAGATCTCCTTTTTGTACTTTTGCATATCCATTATCGAATGGGAAAATTTTTCCATAAATTGGCTTAATAATAACTTCTCCTTTAGCATTGATTACTCCAACATTATCTCCATTTCTAATAAACGCATATCCGTTGTTAAAACCATATAATTTATCAGAGTCGGGCATTTTAACCTCTTCCCCTTCTTTGTTAATATAATGCCACCGTTTATCGCTAGAGACAAGAGCTATTCCAGAATCAAA
>VAPK010289809.1_pt1 | contig 17539 bp, 20 predicted proteins | sample 3395031 | NCBI WGS metagenome assembly VAPK01 (sample SAMN08290443, study PRJNA428436) | hydrothermal vent metagenome | isolation source: Deep-sea hydrothermal vent chimney 1 | place: Pacific Ocean: Juan De Fuca Ridge
ACAAATTCAATTTCAAATTTATTTCAGCAAATTTATGCCAATACAAATTGCTCTCTTCATCTATACTCAACGCTTTTTTAATATAATATAAAGCCTTATGAAAATTGTTGTTTTTAATAAATATATCGGTTAGAGCCAGCCAACCTTTGTCTAATAACGGGTCTTCATTTACCGTTTTATTATAAAAATCAATCGCCAATTGAGGCTTTTCTAATTTTTCATAACATTTACCAATTCTCAGATAAGCAAAAGAGGTTGGTGTATCTAATTCGATAGTTTTTTGGTAATATTTTATTGCTTCAACATATCTATCCAACTCTTCCAGTGTCTTTGCCTTTTCTAAATTTGCTCCAATAAATTCTTCGTCGATCAATATAGAATAATCAAATGCTTCTAAAGCTTTATTATAATTTGAAATAATATAATATTGTCTTCCTAATTGATGCCAGGCTATTTCGCTATATGGTTCTTTCTCTAAATATTCTTTTAAATATATAATGGCTTCATCGTGTTGATCCATCATATCATAACAATAGATCACATTATACAAAGACGAATAATTTTCAAATTCGACATTTAAGCTATTAGCAAAATTCATTCGAGCTGTATCAAAATCATCTAAATACAAGTACTCCATCCCAATCATAGACAATATTTCTGCCTCATCATCTGCAAAAAGTAAGGCAGTTTGAAGAGAAGCAACCGCATTTTTATGTTTTCCTTTTTTGGAATAGATCGTAGCCTTTTGAATATAAACATCTTCATTAGAAGGCTCTATTTCCTGTAATTTATCAAGAATTTTTTCGGCCTCATCTAACTTTTCATCTAACACCAACAATTCAACTTTGATCAATTTTAATGCAACAGAAGTAGGGTGCTGAGCCAAGCTCAATTGCATGGCTTTCTTTGCCAAGGAGAATTTCCCGGTATCAATATAATATAGTATTATTTCTTCAAACTCGTTTGAGTCAAAAAAATATACACTATTTGATTTTAACATCAATTCAAACTTTGATAAGGGTAAATTATCATCGTTACCAAAAAATTGTTGCATTTTCCTCCTTTTTTCCTTGTCACTAATTTAGTATAGATTGGAGTCGAAATTCACGAGGCCTTGTATTTTTCTTAACAATTTAATTAACACATTTTTTTATTATAACATCACAAAAAAAACTGTAACTTTGTCACTAAATAATGCCTTTATTGCTACTATGGCCAAAAAGACCTTACTTAACGAAAAAGAAATCCACATCATTCTTCATCGTCTGGCTTGCCAACTAATCGAAAATCACAACGATTTTTCCAATACCATTTTAATAGGAATTCAGCCAAGAGGCGTTTTTCTTGCGAATAGATTGGTTCAAATTTTACAAGAGGAATATAAAATTTCAAATATAAAATTGGGTAAACTGGATATAACTTTTTATCGTGATGATTTTAGAAGAAGAGAAGACCCCTTGGAAGCCAGTAAAACCGATATTAATTTTATTGTTGACAATAAAAATGTAGTATTTATTGATGATGTTTTGTTTTCAGGAAGAAGTATTCGAGCAGCTCTCACTGCCATTCAAGCTTTTGGCAGACCTAAAAACATTGAGCTTCTTGTTTTAATAGATCGAAGGTTTAGCAGGCATTTACCCATACAACCGGATTACAAAGGAAGACAAGTAGATGTTATTAAAGATGAACAAGTAAAAGTTGTTTGGAAAGAAAATGAAAATAAAGACAGAGTTTGTATTATCAATTCTGGAAACATAAAAGTTGATTAAATAAAATGAGTTTAAAATTTCAATATAGCTAAAGAAATGAGCCATTTAAGTGTAAGTAATTTACTGGGTATAAAGCATTTAAATATAAGTGATATTGAATTAATATTTAAAACTGCCGATCATTTTAAAGAGGTTATCAATCGTCCGATTAAAAAAGTTCCTTCTTTAAGAGATATCACTATTGCCAATTTATTTTTCGAAAACAGTACCCGTACCAAATTATCTTTTGAATTGGCAGAGAAAAGACTCTCTGCAGATATCATTAATTTTTCTGCTGCACAATCTTCCGTAAAAAAGGGAGAATCTTTGATCGATACTGTTAACAATATTCTTTCGATGAAAGTGGATATTATTGTGATGCGTCATCCTTCTGAGGGTGCTGGTGAATTTTTATCGAAACACACAAATGCCAAAATTGTAAATGCCGGCGACGGTGCACATGAGCATCCTACCCAAGCCCTACTTGACTCCTATTCTATTAGAGAAAAATTAGGTAAAGTAAAAGGTAAAAAGGTTGTAATTGTTGGCGATATTCTGCATTCAAGAGTAGCATTGTCTAATATCTTTGCCTTGCAATTACAAGGCGCAGATGTAAAATTATGCGGACCAACAACTTTAATTCCGAAACACATTACAAGTCTGGGTGTTGGTTACGAGAAAAATTTAAAGAAAGCACTGGAATGGTGTGATGTAGCAAATGTTTTAAGAGTACAGCATGAAAGAATGGATATTAAATATTTCCCATCTTTAAGAGAATACACACAACTTTTTGGTATAAACAAAGAACTACTAAATTCTTTAAAAAAAGAGATTACAATCATGCATCCGGGTCCAATAAACAGAGGTGTAGAGCTCACCAGTGATGTGGCAGATTCGAAACAATCTATAATTTTAAATCAGGTTGAAAATGGTGTAGCTATTAGAATGGCTGTTATCTATCTTTTAGCCCAACAAATTAAAAGGTAATGTTAATATTGTAAATTAAATACTTATGTTAATTGAACAAACAGATTCTTATACTTTATTAAAACCTGATGCTGATAAAATTGTTAATAAAAAGGAAATAATTACTAATTTTTACAATCTTTTTAATAAAAATTATATTAATTTTAATAATGTTAATTTAATTTTAGATTTTTCTGAAAATATTAACTTAGAATTACAGGAAATCTTGTTATTTTCGCATTATAATAAAATACATAATAAAAAAAACAAGTCTTTTGTAATAGCAGGAAGCGGCATTAATTTTGATGAGATAATAGATGAAATGGTAATTGTACCAACATTGACCGAGGCAAAAGACATTATCGAACTAGAAAATATTGAACGTGATTTAGGAATTTAAATACAATCTATGGTAGAAAAACTACTCTCTATTCTTTTTTTATTAACCTTTTCTACAGCAATTTTCGCACAAGACATCGAAGCTGAGGATAAAAGCCTACTTGAACAATCAATTAGTGGTATACACGATGTTGTGGCATCACCTAATCCATTTAGTGTAACTACAAGGATTCGTTTTGAGGCCGATGAAGTCTTTGAAATTGATTTCTTTGTAAAGGATTTGCTTGGCAATACCATTCATGTCGAAAAGTTTAAGACTAAAAGAGGATCAAATTCAATTCCGTTTTATCGAGGTGATCTCGAATCTGGAATTTACATTTATTCGTTAAAAACCAAATCAAAAGTTATATCTAAACGTATTGTGATCAAATGAGTTTAAAACTCACTATATTAGGATGTCACTCGGCAACACCACGCTCAAATGCGCATCCAAGCTCACAATATTTAGAAATTAACAATCGCTGCTTTTTAATTGACTGTGGTGAAGGTACCCAAACCCAAATACGAAAATACAAGATAAAATTTTCTAAACTAAAACATATCTTTATTTCGCATTTACATGGTGATCATTTCTATGGTTTAATTGGTTTGATTTCTACTTTTAGTTTGTTGAACCGGCAAACCGAACTGCATATCTACGCTCCGAAAGGAATCAAGGAAATAATTAATTTACAACTCAAACTGTCCAAATCTTGGATAAATTACCCCTTGCATTTTCATGAATTGACTTCGAAAAAAAGTGAAACTATCTTGGAAGATGAAAAGATTATTGTAAAAACAATTCCGTTAAAACATCGTATTTACACAAATGGATTTCTTTTTGAAGAAAAAAAAGGAGAAAGAAAATTAGTTATTAGCGAAGTGAAAAAACACAAGGAAATTGAAGTTTGTGATTACCAAAATTTGAAGAATGGCAAAGATTTTATCAAGAAAAGCGGTGAAGTAATTCTCAATAATGAACTAACTACAAACCCTCTCCCTGTTTTAAAGTACGCCTATTGTAGCGATACCATTTATTTTGAAAAAATAATACCTGTTATTAAAAATGTCGATCTGCTCTATCACGAATCTACCTTTCTTGAAGATAAAAAAGACTTGGCGACCACTACAAAACATGCAACTGCAATTCAGGCGGCAACAATTGCTAAACAAGCAAATGTGAATATGTTGTTATTGGGCCATTATTCTAGCAGATATAAAGATGAAAGTTTATTTTTGGAAGAAGCTAAACCTGTTTTTAAAAATACAGAATTGAGCTTTGAAGGAAAAGAAATAGAAATTCGGTAAATTGGTTATTTGGTTATTTGGTTATTTGTAAAATAAATAGTGTTGACTGGTTTTTAATATTCATTATCTTTTTCTCACTGATATTTCGCATTTTTTTTCTCTTTTATTTTGACTTCCGCCTTAAGCCTTCCGTCTAACTTTTTCCTTTCTACTTAACCTATCAATACTGCCCAGTACTCAAAAGTACCAAAGTACAAGAATCTTCATAATTAATATTATTCTTTTCCAGTAAAAGTTGTAATTCTTTATTTTTAGTACCCGGATTAAAAATCACTCTTTTAGGGTTTAAAGAAATAATATAATCATAGTATTCCTCCTGCCTTTTCGGATTTAAATATAAGGTTATGGTATGAATATTCTCTAACCTAGGCTTACCTTTTAAAATAGAAACACCATCAATTGTACCCTCCTTTACTCCAACTCCAATTGTTTCATATTTATTATCAATTAAACTGTGAATTGCAAAATTAGAGTATCTATCTGTTTTTAAAGAAGCTCCTAATACTAATGTTTTTCTCACCTTATTAAATTTAAACTTGATTCTATGTTGACATTCATGCTTTTTCTTTATCAATTAGAAAAATAAATAATTAAATTGTTAAATCATACTTGGAATAGTATTTTTTTAAGATATTAGCATCTGCTAATTTAAAATTAATTATTCTCATGCGTAAAAAACTCCTTTCTATATTAATTATTTTGATACCTTTTTTGTCTTTTGCTCAAGAAAAAGGACTGGATGAAAAAATTGATCAGGCATTTGGTAATGCCACCGGATGGTTTGTTAACTTCATTTTTTATGAAATACCTTTCACAGAAGATATTAAAATATTTTGGGTTCTGTTTCCGTTGATCATAGGTGCAACCTATTTTACATTTTATTTCAATTTTATCAATTTCAGAGGATTCTTTACCTCCATTAAAATAGTGAGTGGTAAATACGATGATTTAGAAGAAAGAGACGATCATGATGTAGAGGTATCTGAATCAGTTTACACCGATGATGGAGATAATCCAGATACAATTCGAATAGAAGGTCATCATGGTGAAGTGTCTCATTTTCAAGCATTAACAGCTGCATTATCAGCCACGGTAGGATTGGGTAATATTGCGGGAGTTGCCATAGCAGTTTCAATTGGTGGTGCAGGAGCGACTTTTTGGATGATTGTTGCAGGACTTTTGGGGATGGCATCCAAATTTGTAGAATGTACCCTTGGAGTAAAATATAGAGATATTGATGAGAATGGAGTCGTTTATGGTGGCCCAATGTATTATTTGACCAAAGGTTTAAAATCAAAAGGATTAGAAAAATTGGGTAAAGTACTTGCAGTACTATTTGCCATATTTGTAATTGGCGGCTCTTTTGGTGGAGGGAATATGTTTCAGGTTAACCAGGCATTTCAACTGATCGAACATATTACCGGTGGTGACAATTCCTTTTTGCATGAAAGAGGATGGCTTTTTGGTATTGTCATGGCAATATTAGTAGGTATTGTAATTATTGGTGGAATTAAAAAAATAGCAAAGGTAACAGATAAAATTGTTCCCTTTATGGTTGTAATTTATGTTGGTGCATCGATTTTTGTATTGATTGCCAAATATGATATGATAGGAGATGCATTTATGCAAATTTTTAATGGTGCTTTTAGTCCGGAAGGAGTTGCCGGGGGTGCGGTAGGAGTTCTTGTACAAGGATTTAGGCGTGCTGCATTTTCTAATGAGGCAGGTGTTGGTTCGGCTTCCATTGCCCACTCTGCTGTTAAAACAAAATATGCCGCATCGGAAGGAATGGTTGCACTACTAGAACCTTTTATCGATACCGTTGTTGTATGTACAATGACAGCCTTGGTTTTGGTTATAACCGGAAATGTTGCTGCAGAAAATGCATCACTTAACGATGCACAAGCCATTTTATTGACTTCAGGGGCCTTTGCTTCGGTAATTTCATGGTTCCCTTATGTTTTGACTATAGCTGTTGTCTTGTTTGCTTTTAGTACAATGATCTCTTGGTCGTACTACGGCTTTCAGGGATGGGCCTATTTATTTGGTAGAACCCGAAAAATGGAATATACCTATAAAATTATGTTTCTCATATTTGTAGTTATTGGGTCAGCCGCAAGTTTAGGATCGGTTATTGGCTTTTCAGATGCCATGATTTTTGCTATGATGGTACCGAATATGGTTGGTCTTGTGATATTATCACCAAAAGTTAAAGAAGAATTGAATAAATATTTTCAAGCCATTAAATCACGAAATAAATAATTATTAGTTTATATGAATTTTTTTAAATCCCATTTCTGGTACAACAAAAGCCAAAGAAATGGGATTTTATTTTTGATATTTATTATTTTAATTCTTCAATTGGTTTACGTTTACACTGATTTTTCTTCGTTCAATAAATTACAAACAAGCTCAATCGATTTAAGTCGTTTTCAAAATGAAATCGATTCCTTAAAAAAAGTAGAAATAGAAAATAGAAAACCAAAATTATACAACTTTAATCCAAATTATATAAGCGATTTCAAAGGGTATCAATTGGGAATGAATGTTCAAGAAATAGATAGATTACTGGCATTTAGAAAAAATGGTAAATTTGTTAATTCTACACTTGAATTTCAGAAAGTTACTAAGATAAACGATAGCCTTCTTCATATTATCTCTCCTTATTTTAAATTTCCAGAATGGGTCAAAGCCAATAATGTAAAATCTTTAAAGAAAAACGCCAAAATTGTCTCCAATAAAAAGAAAAAGGATTTAAATCTGGTTGGCAATTCTGAATTACAATCGATAAATGGTGTTGGAGAAAAACTCTCTAAAAGAATAATAGCTTATAGAAATATGCTCCAAGGATTTACAGAAAACGATCAACTTTACGAAGTCTATTATTTACAAAAAGATGTAGCGAATAAGATATTATTGCGATTTGAAGTATTAAAAAAACCTTTAATAAATAAGGTAAATATTAACATGGCTACTTTCAAGGAAATTTTAAGGCTACCCTATATTGACTATGAGTTAACAAAAAAAATATTTGATTATCGCGATGAATTAGGTGAATTTTCTTCTCTTACTCAATTAAAAAAAATAGACTCCTTTCCATTAGAAAAATACGATAGAATAGCATTATATTTGACAACTCAATAGATAAATGAGAGAATGAGAGAATGAGAGAATGAGAGAATGAGAGAATGTGATAATGTGATAATGTGATAATGTGATAATGTGATAATGTGATAATGTGATAATGTGAAATTTAAACCTTAATTCATTTAAAAAATTGACTTAATATTAGAATATGAATTTTGAAACTTCGGAAACTCAAAAAATGATTGCCCACTCTATTAGAGATTTTGCAAAACAGCATATTTCTCCTTTTATGATGGATTGGGATGAAAATCAAATTTTCCCTGTTGATTTGTTTCACAAATTAGGAGAAATGGGATATATGGGGGTATTGGTTCCAGAAAAATATGGAGGCTCGGGTTTGAGCTATCATGAATATATTACTGTTATTGAAGAAATTTCAAAAGTAGATTCTTCTATTGGCCTATCTCTTGCTGCACATAATTCACTATGTACCAATCATATACTCGAATTTGCCAGTGAAGAGCAAAAACAAAAATGGCTTCCAAAGCTTGCATCTGGTGAATGGATAGGTGCATGGGGACTAACCGAACACAATACCGGAAGTGATGCCGGTAATATGAGCACTACTGCAGTTCAAGAAGGTGACCACTATATTCTCAATGGAGCCAAAAATTTTATCACACACGGAATTAGCGGAAATATTTCAGTTGTAATTGTTCGAACAGGAGAAAAAGGTGATTCTCGGGGAATGACTGCTTTTGCCATTGAAAAAGGAACTCCAGGTTTTACATCCGGTAAAAAAGAGAATAAATTGGGAATGCGTGCATCTGAGACTGCCGAGTTGATATTTGTTAATTGTAAAGTTCACAAAGATAATATTTTAGGAAAAGTAGGTGATGGTTTTATTCAAGCTTTAAAAGTTTTAGACGGAGGAAGAATTTCAATTGGTGCGCTGTCTTTGGGCATTTCAAAAGGTGCTTATATTGCTTCCTTAAAGTATGCCAAAGAACGGGAACAGTTTGGTAAACCTATTAGTGAGTTTCAGGGAATCTCTTTTAAACTTGCCGATATGGCAACAGAAATTGAAGCTTCAGAACTCTTATTGCACAAAGCAGCTTTTGCAAAAAATAATGGCCATAAAGTAGTAACAATTGGTGCCATGGCTAAAATGTATGCTTCAGAAGTTTGTGTTAAAATTGCTAATGATGCAGTACAAATTCATGGTGGCTATGGCTACACAAAAGATTTTCCTGTTGAAAAATTTTACAGAGATGCCAAATTATGTACAATAGGAGAAGGAACTACAGAAATACAAAAATTGGTAATATCTAGAAATATTTTAGAGTAAAATTTATTTGAGTTGGTGAGATAAAGTCATTGGAATATTAATGATTTTCTCTTTTAATTTAATAGGAAAATGTATTTTTAATAACAATTATTTTGCTGTACTCAATCCCATTTCCTTTCCCTTTTCTAACATAAAATCGAAAGCTTCTTCATGATTATTTGCAATAAGCCCATCTAAGATGGCTTCTTTTATTTTATCTTTTATAATTCCTATTTCTCTACAAGGTGTAAGATTAAAAGTCTTCATAATCAATTCTCCGGTAATTGGTGGTTGAAAATTACGAATCCGGTCTCTCTCTTCAACTTCTTTGATCTTCTTTCTTACTAATTTAAAATTGTTTTGAAATTGTTTTTCTTTGGCAGCATTTTTAGTTGTTATATCTGCTTCACAATGGGTCATCAAATCATCAATATCTTCTCTTGCATCAAAAATTAACCTCCTTACCGCAGAATCTGTTACGTTTTCTGCCAAGATTACTGGTCGTGAACTCATCATAACAATTTTTTGCACGTATTTCATTTTTTCATTTAAAGGCATCTTTAAACGAATAAATATCTTTTTTACCATTTTTGATCCTACAAATTCATGTCCGTGAAACGTCCAACCGATTTTCTTATCAAACTTTTTGGTAGGCGCTTTGCCTATATCATGTAATAAAGCTGCCCATCGCAACCACAAATTATCAGTTTTTTCCGAAATATTATCGAGTACCTGCAAAGTGTGGTAAAAATTATCTTTGTGTTTTTGACCTTTAATTTGTTCCACCCCCTGTAAGTCCGATAATTCGGGTAAAATATAGGGTAAAAGTTTCGTTTGATGTAATAGTTTGAAACCTATAGAAGGCTTTTTACTCATCAATATTTTATTCAATTCATCAACTATCCTTTCAGAAGTTATAATTTTAATTCTTTCCGAATTTCTTGAAATGGCATTTAAGGAATCTTCTTCAATAGTAAAATTTAACTGACTGGAAAAACGAATGGCTCGCATCATCCTCAACGGGTCATCACTATAGGTAATATCTGGACTCAATGGGGTCTTTATGATCTTTTTCTTTAAATCTTCCAAACCATTGAATGGATCTAATAAATGACCATAATTATTCTTGTTAAGACTTATTGCCAAGGCATTAATAGTAAAATCTCTGCGATCTTGATCGTCTTTTAAAGTCCCAGGAGTCACATTGGGATTACGGCTGGTGTGATTGTATGATTCTTTTCTTGCACCTACAAATTCTAATTCGATATCATTTGCCTTAATCATGGCTGTGCCATAGGTCTTGAAAATATGAACTTTGTGTTTTTTTTGAATGAGTGAAGCAACTTTTTTTGCCAATTCAATTCCACTTCCAACGGCAACTAGGTCAATATCCTTGGATTTTCCATTTCTAAGAAGGTAATCCCTTACGTAACCTCCTATTACATAAACTTCTACATCTAATTCTACTGCAGCTTTTGCAACTAATTCAAAAATTGGAAGTTGTAAGGCATCAGAATAATTATTTACAGACATTTCTTATTTTCTTAAAAAATTAATTTTACCCTGATCATCAATCCTAACTATTTGAGAGGCTCTGTTTTGATTTTTATTGTGATACAAACTTACAATATAATCCACTTGCTTTATTAATTTTTTATCTATATCATCAAAACTCTTTGGACTTGATTGACCACTAAAATTAGCAGATGTAGAAACCAATGGTTTACCAAATTCTTGAATCAAATTATAGCAAAAATCGTCTTTTACAATACGAATCGCAACAGTATTATCATTTGCAATTACATTCTTAGCCAAGCCAATCGGGTTCTTATAAATAACAGATGTAGGCCGGGAAGTACCACTTAAAACACATGCTACTTTTGCTGGAAATTGAGTAATATATTTTTTTAACATATCCATACTGCTAACCAAAATAATTAAACTTTTCGATTCTTCTCTTTTCTTTATATTGAAAATTTTTTTTACCGATTCTTCTTTAGTTGCATCGCAACCCAAACCCCAGATGGTATCTGTTGGATATAAAATAACCTCTCCTTTGTTTAAATATTCAAGTGTGTGATTTAATTCCTCTTGCATGGTTTGCTTAAATATATTCCATTGATTATCAAATTCTTAATTATTATTACCGCATATCTCGCCTTAAAAGCCAAAGCTTTACGTATCTGGTAAAAACAGAATATCCATATAAATAACTTATTACTAATCCGGGTAAACCGTCTCTAAATCCACCTTGATAAATATAATGTTTAAAAAATGACCACATGGGTTTCAAAGCAAAATGATATAAGGTCAAATTACCTGTTATTTTATCGTAATCACGGGCTTGCAAACTAGAATATCTATTTAACTTCTCAATGTAATTATCGAATGAAACATAAGTATTGTGCGATAATTTATTCTTTAGAAATTCTATGTTACCTTTTGTTTGTATAGTGGCATGCACGTATTTATCTTCATATTTACACGTTGATTTTTTGAATAATCTAATTACTTTGTCATTTCTTTTACCGCTAAAATGAATACGTTTACCCATAAAATAATTCTCTCTCTTAATCCAAAATCCATCTACATTATCTAAATTATTCTTTTTTAATTTCTCAATAATTTCATTTTTCAACTCAGAAGGAACACGTTCGTCTGCGTCAACCAATAAAATCCATTCATTTTTTGCTTGTGGAATCGCCCAGTTTTTTTGTGAAGCAGAATAGTTATATTCTCTTTGAATAATAAACTTAGTATATTTCTTCGCTAATTCTATCGTTTTATCTTTACTAAATGAATCAACAACCATAATCTCATCGGCAAAACTTACCGACTCTAAAACTTCCTCAATATTATGCTCTTCGTTAAAGGTGGGCACAATAGCGGTAATTTTTATCATATTATTCTTTTAAATTTATTTTTATTCAGAAAAAGCTATACAGCTACGTCATATTGACGTAATGCATTGTTTAATGATGTTTTTTTATTCGTGCTTTCTTTGCGTTTCCCAATTATTAAAGCACAAGGCACATTGTAATTTCCTGCTTTAAATTGTTTGGTATAACTTCCCGGTATAACCACAGAGCTGGCAGGGACCAAGCCTTTGGTTTCAATGGGTTCATCACCCGTAACATCAATTATTTTTGTCGACGCAGTTAATACAACATTTGCACCCAAAACAGCTTCTTTTTCAACTCTAACTCCCTCAACCACAATACATCTTGACCCAACAAATACATTGTCTTCAATAATAACCGGTGCGGCTTGTAGTGGTTCTAACACCCCTCCTATTCCAACACCTCCACTTAAGTGCACATTTTTACCAATTTGTGCACAACTACCTACAGTTGCCCAGGTATCAACCATGGTACCTTCATCAACATAAGCGCCAATATTGATATAACTAGGCATCAAAATAGTGCCTTTAGAAATATAAGATCCATATCGTGCTACGGCATGAGGAACAACTCTTATTCCTTTTTCTTTATAGCCTCGCTTAAGCGGAATTTTATCGTGGTATTCAAAAATTCCTGACTCTAAAGATTCCATTTTTTGAATAGGAAAATACAAAACTACTGCCTTCTTTATCCATTCATTTACACGCCAACCTTCATCTGTAGGTTCTGCAACACGTATTTTACCTTCATCTAACAGATCAATTACTTCTCTTATGGCAACTTGAATTTGTTCATCTTTGATTAATTCTCTGTTTTCCCAAGCTCTTTCAATAGTTAGCTGTAAATTATTCATATCATTAAATTTAGCAGCAAATATAAAAAGGACTAATAAAAAAATCCCTCTTTTTTTATATTCTTTTATTTAAAAAATTAGGTAGATTTGCAAAAATTTTAAATATAAATGGCACAAATACTCGCTTTAGATTTTGGAAGGAAAAGAACCGGGATAGCCGTTACAGATGATTTACAAATAATTGCCTCAGGATTAACTACTGTTGCAACAGAGGATTTGTTAGATTTTTTAGAAAAATATGTATCAAAAGAAGATGTGGAATTGTTTTTGATTGGAGAACCCAAACAAATGAATAATAGCCCTTCTGAAAGCGAAAAATATATTACGCCATTTATAAAAAAATTACAAAAGAAATTTAATCAAATTCCTATTAAAAGAGAAGACGAGCGATTTACGTCGAAAATGGCTTTTCAAACAATGATAGATAGTGGTATAAAGAAAAAACAAAGGCAAAATAAGGCCTTAGTTGATGAAATTAGTGCAACTATAATTTTACAGAGTTATCTGTACAATAAAAAATAATATTCTATGATTTTACCCATTGTAGCCTATGGAGATCCGGTTTTAAGAAAAATTGGAATCGAAATTGACAAGGATTTTCCAAATATACAAGAGCTAATAGATAATATGAAAGAGACCATGAAGAACGCGCAGGGCGTTGGATTGGCTGCGCCTCAAATTGGAAAGGCAGTTCGGTTGTTTTTAATTGATGCTTCTCCCTTTGCAGAAAGTGATGAACTGGAAGAAGAAGAAATAAAATTTTTGAAAGATTTTAAAAGAGTTATCATCAATCCAGAAATTATTGAAGAAAGAGGTAATGACTGGATATTTAATGAAGGCTGCTTGAGTATTCCTAACATAAATGAAGATGTTAGCAGACAAGATACCATAAAGGTTAGCTATTTAGACGAAAATTTTATTTCCAGAGAGGAAACTTTAGGCGGTTTGGCTGCGAGAATTTTTCAACATGAATACGATCATATTGAAGGTGTTTTATTTACAGATAAAATATCTTCTTTGAAGAAAAGATTATTAAAGAAGAAATTGGAAAACATTTCTAAAGGAAAAGTAGAAGTTTCTTATAAAATGAAATTTCCTAAGAGTAAGTAAAACGTCTGACTTATAATACATACATTAAATTACAAACATGAAAATTGACAAAATTATTGCTATTTCAGGAAAACCCGGGCTTTATGAAATAAAGTCGCAAACTAAAGGTAGGATTATTGCAGAATCTCTTATCGATAAAAAGAGATTACCCATAAATGCGTTGCATAATATTAGTGCCTTGAGTGATATTGCTATTTATACAATTGATGAAGAAATACCTTTAAGAGATGTGTTATTCATTATTTATAAAAAGGAAGATGGGAAGAAAGCCTTAGATCACAAATCTAATAAAGAGGAATTACAAAACTATTTTAGTGAAGTTTTGCCCGATTATGATGATGAAAGGGTTTATGCATCTAATATTAAAAAGATAATTCAATGGTACAATTCTTTACAAGAATCGGGTTTTGATTTTAGAAGTTTAGAAGAAAAGGAAGATAAAAAAGAGGAAAAAGAATAAATATTGCACTTCAAACCCTAAACCTTGAATTCAAATTATGAGCACACGCGGTCAACAATTGGAAGCATTTGGAAAATTACTGGATATCATGGATGAAATTCGCGAAAAATGCCCCTGGGATCGTAAACAAACCATGCAATCTCTTAGGCATCTCACTATCGAAGAAACTTATGAGCTTGGAGATGCAATTCTCGATAATGACTTACCTGAAATTGAAAAAGAATTAGGCGATCTTCTTTTACACATTATTTTTTATGCGAAAATAGCATCTGAAGAAAAGGCATTTGATATAGCCGATGTATTAAATGGAATTAATAAAAAATTAACCTATCGACACCCACATGTTTTTGGTGATCCCGATAATTCGGGACAATTAATAAAGGCTGAAACAGAGGAAGAAGTCTCAAAAAATTGGGAGAAACTTAAACTTAAGGAAGGAAAAAAATCTATTTTAGAAGGCGTTCCTAAATCGTTACCAGCCTTGGTTAAAGCGAGTAGAATTCAGGATAAGGCTGCTTGTGCCGGGTTTGACTGGGAAAAACCCGAACAAGTTTTCGAAAAAGTTCAAGAAGAAATTAATGAATTAATAGAAGAGGTTCAGAATAAAGATCAGAAAAAAATAGAATCAGAATTTGGAGATGTATTATTTTCCTTGATCAATTACGCCAGATTTTTAAAAATAGATCCGGAAAGTGCGCTGGAAAGGACCAATAAAAAGTTTATTAGCCGATTTCAATTCCTTGAAAAAGAGACTATTAAAATAAACAAACAACTGACTGACATGACTCTGGAAGAGATGGATGTTTTTTGGGAAAAATCTAAATCACATTATAAATAGGCTTTCAAAAATTTATTATCAATTATTCAAATAAATTCTCAGCAATCATATCTGCCCATTCAGAAATCGCTTCACGATCGGCTTCACTTAATTTGGCTTTTGGATGCAAGTAAGGGTAAATTTTTAAAGGCATTTCACCTTCAATAACTTCTTCAGACAAATCATCGAGAATCTCTGCCAAATCCAATTTACTTATAGATTTCCATTCCGAGAAATTCAAATGCTCTCTACCTTCTTCAACATGATCATAAACACTCCATTTAAAAGGTGCAATACTGGAGTACCAAGGATAAACCGTTTCGTTTGAATGGCAATCGTAACATGACGTCCTTAATTTTTCAGAAATATTTTTTGGGACATCAACATGTTTAAATAAATCTCCAGGGTTATCGTCACTCACCGAAGGTCTTTCCATAGGGTAAAACTGTATCAATACACTTATACCAATTATTGAATACAATAATACCTTTATTCTTTTGCTCATAATTCTAAATTAGAAATAAAATTAATTTACTCACCTGCCAAAACTTTTCTTTGATCGTCTGCCCAACTTAAAATTAATTTAGTTTCCTCTTCTGTCAATTTTTTGTCAGGATTTTTAGCCAAATATTTTGTAGGAGGCATTTTATTTGCATTAAGTTTTTTCGCGATTTTACCAAACTTACTAACTAGTTTACCATTTGAATACTTTCCATTGGTAAATTTGTCAAAATTCATTTTCATCTTGGCTTTATAATTGCTAGATTCTTCACTATGACATGAAGTACATTTATTATCTATAATAGATTGGATATCGGCCGGAATATCTATATTTTCTGTTTTTACAATAGGTTTATATTTATTTTCATCATCAACACTCAAAGAAAGTAGAATAAAAGAAAATCCAATAAGCATAAGGGGTACTAAATTAGTAGGTATGTTTTTCATCTTTTCAATATTTATTGGTTATATAGCAAATATAAATAATTTATTTTTTAATATACTTACAATTAATTATTTAAACCCAAGATAATAATAGAAATCTTTAAAAAAATATACAATACCTTTACTAATTGCTCGATGTGTCGAGGCTTTCTTCAATTAATTAAGGTCCTATATTTACAAAATATCCTTAACTTTAATTTTTTAATTCATATTCCCATAAAATGAAACATTTGACAAGCTTTCTGGTATGTATTTTATTTTTCCAATTCAATTTCGCGCAACAAAAAAACCATTTTGAGGGTAAAACCATAAATTTTAAGGCTAAAGATGGTGTACAGGTTACAGCTGATCTTTATTTAACTTCAAAAACTGATGCCCCATTTATAATATTATTCCATCAAGCCGGGTACAGCAGAGGCGAATATCGTGAAATTGCACCAAAATTAAATAAATTGGGTTTTAATTGTATGGCGGTAGATCAAAGGTCTGGTGACAAAGTAAATGGTGTCGTAAATAATACACATAAAGCAGCGAAGAAAATGAATAAATCAACTAAATACGTGGATGCAATTCCCGATATTGAAGCGGCTTTAGAATATGTGAAAAATGAATTAAAAGCCGATAAGATTGTTGTATGGGGAAGCTCTTACTCAGCAGCTTTGGTATTTTATCTTGCAAGTACCCAATCAGATAGTATTGATGCTTTGCTTTCATTTTCTCCCGGTGAATACTTTAAAATTAATGGAAAGGAAATAAAATATTATGCAAAAAGTGTAGGATGCAAAGTTTTTATTACTTCCGCCAAAAGCGAGCATGGCCAATGGAAAGGGATATACAATTCTGTAAAGGGTGATAAAAAATATTTTCTCCCAAAACAAAGTGGTAAACACGGATCTAAGGCACTATGGGTAAATAATAGTAACAATGAGGAATATTGGAATGAAGTCATCCAATTTTTAGATCCATTCAAATAAACACAATCTAAATTTTAAGATTTTCAATGAAAATAAAACAAATCACAGATTATATAGAAGAATTGGCTCCTCTTTCTTATGCAGAAGAATTTGACAATGTGGGACTGCTAGTGGGAGATTACAATACAAAAGTTAAAGGAGTATTAATTACAATAGATACGCTCGAGACAACTGTTGAAGAAGCTATTTCTAAAAATTGTAATTTAATTATTAGTTTTCATCCAATTATATTTAGTGGATTAAAAAAAATAAATGGTTCAACTTATGTCGAAAAGGTGATAATAAAAGCTATTAAAAACGATATAGCTATTTATTCTATGCACACTGCTTTAGACAATTCAAATAGAGGTGTTTCATCAAAAATGTGCGATATAATTGGTTTGATCAATAAAAAAGTATTAATTCCTCAAAAGGGAAATATTAAAAAACTTACCACTTATGTTCCGCAACGAAATGCAGAGAAATTAAGACACGCTTTATTTGATGTTGGTGCTGGTAGTATAGGAAATTATGATCAATGTAGTTTTAATATTGATGGTGAAGGCACCTTTCGAGGAAATGAAAATTCAAACCCCAAAATAGGAGAAAAGGATAAATTACACACCGAAAAAGAAACTTTTATAAGTGTGATTTTTGAAAGACACTTAGAAAATAAATTGGTAACAA
>VAPK010227800.1_pt1 | contig 17537 bp, 16 predicted proteins | sample 3395031 | NCBI WGS metagenome assembly VAPK01 (sample SAMN08290443, study PRJNA428436) | hydrothermal vent metagenome | isolation source: Deep-sea hydrothermal vent chimney 1 | place: Pacific Ocean: Juan De Fuca Ridge
TCGAAATTTACAAATAAAAAAGCCAATAGCACACCATCTTTGCACTAAAAACCTCTTGTAATAGCCCGCTATAACTTCGTGATTTTTAGCAACAAATCTGGTCCACTATTGGCTTTCTGTGAGATAAATCTTATATCGAACTCAGGTTATTATGGTGAGATTGCTTCTCCGCCTTGGGGCGGATTGTAACGACGAATCTTTTCACAGAACCTATAATTATCAATAAGACAGTCATTTATCAAAAGTTGTCATTGGCACGAACGGAGGAACGGAGTGAGGAGAGATCCCCCAGGCAGCAGGTTCTTGCTGAAGAGATTCCTCTCGCCAACACACTAACAGCCTGAGAGTTCGAAATGACAGAAAAATTCCTTGGGCATAACCTTTCAAAGTAATCGCAATGAAGCAGTAAAGTTAATTTTTGGTATTGATGGTACCATGAAAAGTGTGCCATTATTCAGGATTCTTCTCATCCAGTTCCATCCAGCGCAAGGTCTTTTGATCGATGGCTTCTATAAGCGCGGCAATTTTATTGGAAGCTTCTTCAAGTTTCTGGTAATCGAGATTTCCGGAGTTCATGGTATCTTCAAGACTGACTTTTTCTTTCTCCAGTATTTCAATCTCTTTTTCCAGCGACTCATACTCCCGTTTCTCATTAAAAGACAATTTCACTTTTTGATTGTCTGCTGGTTTTTGCCTGGGTGCTTTTCCCTGCGATTTTATCTTTTTGTCAGCTTTTTCTTCATCTTCTCTAAGCTGACGATAAGCCTCATAACTGCCATAATAATCTCTGATGTTGCCGTTTCCTTCGAAAATGAACAAATGGTCGGTCAGCCGGTCCAGCAAATAACGGTCATGGGAAATTAAAATCAAGCAGCCTTTAAAACCTGATAGAAATTCTTCCAGTTTGTTTAGTGTGGTAATATCCAAATCATTGGTCGGTTCGTCAAGGATCAGGAAATTGGGATTTTTAATCAAAACTGTCAATAAATACAGACGGCGTAGTTCTCCCCCACTCAGCTTCGAAACAGGTGTTTGTTGCATCTTTGGCGGAAAAAGGAAATAATTTAAAAATTGCGAAGCCGTCATGCTCTTCCCTTTATCCAGCAGGATCACTTCCGCAATTTCCTTTACCACTTCCAGCACTGTTATTTCACCGGATGTTTGAAGTCCTTCTTGTTTGTAATAGGCCGATAACACTGTTTCTCCGGTTTCAATGCTGCCTTTATCTGGCTGATCCAAACCGGAAAGCATATTCACAAAAGTGGTTTTTCCAGTGCCGTTGTTACCGACAATTCCTATACGTTCTCCTTTTTTAAAAATATAACTGAAATCATTGACAATCTTAATCGGGCCAAAGGACTTCCGGATATTTTTCAGTTCCACGATCTTCCCACCCAAGCGGGATGTTTTGGTTCCCAGCTTCATTTCCTGCTTTTCGTTTCCACTAAGTGCTTTTCCCTTAGTTTCATAAAAAGCGTCGATACGCGATTTCGATTTATGCGTGCGTGCCTTGGGCATTCTTCGAAGCCATTCCAACTCCTTTTTCATCAGCCTTCCTGCCTTGTTGATCTCTACCTGTTGCATTTCCAAACGTTCGGTGCTTTTTTCAATAAAATACTCATAACCTCCCTGATGACTGAAAATCTCGCCATCGGTAAGTTCCAGAATATGATCACAAACGCGATCCAAAAAATACCGGTCGTGAGTAACCATCAGCAGCGTGATGTTAGCAGTGCCCAGATATTTTTCCAGCCACTCGATCATCGCAATATCCAGATGGTTTGTAGGCTCATCCAGCAGCAATAAATCGGGTTCATCCAGTAATGCAAGCGCCATGGCCAGACGTTTATTCTGACCGCCGGAAAGTGTTTCAGTTTTCTGGTCTAAATTTACTATTCCAAAAAGGGTAAGCATTTCTATGAGACGTCGATCGTAATCCCAGGCATGGTATTTATCCATCTCATTGGTTAATCTGTCAAGATTGTTACTGTTTTCAGCAGAATCTTCCCCAGCCTGTAATTTTAGTGCTTCATGGTAGCTGTTGATAAGCTTACGGATGTCAGTTTCATGGGTTTGCATCAGATCACGGGTGGTAATGCCCGGTTCAAAAACAGGATGTTGCTCCAGATAGCCCAGCTTAATCCCATCGCGATAGACAAAAGTTCCTTCGTCAGCGAATTCCCTGCCTGCCAGTATCTTTAGCAACGTGGATTTTCCAGTTCCGTTATCAGCCACCAGAGCCATTTTATCCGCTTTATCAATCCCAAAACTAATCTGGCTGAAAAGCAACTTGTCAGCATAACTTTTAGAAAGCCTATGTACCGAGAGAAAATTCATTTAAATTACAGTATTAAAAAATGTTTTAATGATTCAAAACAGGAAACATTATATTTTTCATGATTTCGCGCAAAGTTAGCCATTCCTTTGAGCTTAGCGAAGAATGCCATCTCGAATATTTACAGGCAAAAACCCGAGTTGGGCAGATAATCATTAAATTTGAACATCGAAATGGATCAACATAAAATGGATAACGGAAAGATGATGAATTTCAAAATCCGAATTAATATCTTACAGACAAAAAGCTTCAGCCATGAAAATATTGCCCATTGATAAAATCAGAGAAGCAGATGCTTACACCATTAAAAACGAACCCATTACAGATATCAACCTGATGGAAAGGGCTGCCAGGAAGTTGTTTAAATGGATCAGGAAAAGAGTCGATGTGTCGCAACGGTTCTTCGTTTTTGCCGGGTTAGGCAACAACGGCGGTGACGGATTGGCACTTGCGCGAATACTGGAAAAAGCCGATTATGAAGTGTTTGTTTACGTGGTGAGATACTCAGAAAAATATTCGGACAGTTTTACAGAGAACTACCAGCGTTATCTTGAAATTTCGCCCAACACCCTTTTTGATCTGAAAAATGAAAACGATTTCCCTGAGACTAATGAAGACGACCTTATTGTTGATGCGCTGTTTGGTTCGGGACTAACGCGTCCTATAGAAGGAATGACAGCAAAAATCATCCAACTGATAAATCAGTCGTCTGCTTTAAAAATTGCCATTGATATTCCTTCAGGACTCTTTGCTGACCAGACCAGCCTTGAAAATCGTGGTAAGATACTTCAGGCCGATTACACGCTTACTCTCCAATTCCCGAAATATGCTTTTCTATTGCCTGAAAACAATCAATACGTGGGAACATGGCATGTTCTGGACATCGGGTTGCATCCTGATTTTATTGAGGACGTTCCGGCTGATAATTTTTATCTGCTGAAACAGGATGTGGCACCTTTATTAAAAACGCGGTTAAAATTTTCACATAAAGGTACCTACGGCCACGCTTTACTGATTGCAGGAAGTTACGGGAAAATGGGTGCCGCCATTCTGGCTGCGCACGCTTGCTTGCGTTCGGGCGTGGGGCTGCTTCACGTTCATGTTCCCACGGTGGGCTATCCCATCATGCAAACTGCCCTTCCGGAAGCCATGATAAGCATTGATCGTTATGATCACTATTTTTCTGAAGTTCCCAACCTGACAGATTTTAGTGTTGTTGGTGTTGGCCCCGGTTTAGGTAAAGAAGTACAATCGCAGGAAGCTATGAAATTGTTAATTCAGAATTTCCGTCGCCCCATGGTTATCGATGCAGACGCGCTTGGCATTCTTGCAGAAAACAAAACCTGGCTTTCCTTTTTGCCGCCAAACAGCATACTGACACCGCATCCAAAAGAATTTGAACGTCTTGCAGGAACTTGGAAAAACGATTTTGAAAAACTTGATCTGGCAAGAAGCTTCTCTAAAAAATTCAAGATCATCCTCGTTTTGAAAGGCGCCAATACCAGCATCTGCCTTCCCGATGAAAGGAGTTATTTCAATTCCACCGGTAATCCGGGAATGGCTACCGCCGGAAGCGGAGATGTTTTGACAGGAATCATCACGGGATTGCTGGCGCAGAATTATTCGCCGATCCATGCCGCTCTTTTGGGAGTTTACTTGCACGGCCTTGCCGGAGATATTGCTGTCAGTAAAAGTTCTGAAGAAAGCCTGATTGCGGGTGATATTACGCTGAATCTAGGGAAGGCTTTTGAGAAACTGAGGTGAAATGAAGAATTTCCTAATCCTATTTATTTACCATTCTGAGTAGCGCAAAGAATCTCAAAAGTAATTTTGGACAAAGACCAGATCCTTCACTACGTTCAGGATGATAACAAAAGAACTTCCCTTTCATTCATATTCCAACGGATTCTTCAGCACCTTTAACAAATAACTGTATGCCTTTGCCAGGACAATGCTGTAGGATGCTCCTTCAAGCTCCTGTATGGTGCCTTTGTTTTTGTCGGTTAGGCGCAACTTAAAAATCTCATCTTCACCCCTGTTAAGTGTAACCGTATATTTCTGAAGCAGTATTTTCAGTTTGGTAGTATTGCGCATGGTTTATTTTTTGAATGAATACGAATCTTCAAGGTGCCCAAATGTAATCAAAAACATATTTGATTCTTACTGGTGCCATCGCCCGCTTGTGGCGGACTGTCTGTTCATTTCTTTGCTTATCCAAAAAAGTTTCCTAAAGCGCGAACTCCCTTTCGGGAAATTTCTAATTTTGTTACGTAATAACTGAAGCCCGCAAACAATTTGTATATACGCACCTGTCAGTAAAATTGTAAAATGAATAAGCACGAACAGATTACTCCCGGAATCATTAGCTATGAACCAATTGGAATCATAAATACTCCATTTAAAACTAAGGCAGATATGCCCATTCAGTCAACCGGAGCGAAAGGAATCAAGGGAACGATAACCATCAAAAAGAAATTTGAAGAGGGGCTTGATGACCTTGCCGGATTTTCTCACATTTATCTTGTTTATCATTTTCATAAATCGGAGCACTATGCCTTAAAAGCAAAACCTTTTCTCGATAATAGCCCTCGTGGAGTTTTTTCGACAAGAGCACCGCAAAGGCCCAATCCGATAGGAATTTCTGTCGTAAAATTAATTGGTGTAAACGGGAATATTCTGGAAATAGAGAATGCGGATATACTGGATGGCACGCCGCTTATCGACATAAAACCTTATATCCCCGATTTTGATATTCATCAGGTTGAAAAAACGGGATGGATAACGAACAAAACTGGAAATATTGATTCTGTAAAGTCAGATGACAGGTTTAAATAAACCAACGCAAGCGTCCGCTTTGACAATTTCCAAATAGAACCTGTCATTCCGGATGAACAACTGAGAAATGACAGACAAATCTTATTGAAATGTTGATGCCTGTATTTGTGGGGGGTCATTTTTCATTCTTTAACCTTTCCAACCCCAAATAAAAAAGGCTGCCCCTAAAGACAGCCTCTCACTAGATCGCTATAACAGATTAAATTTCTTCAGTTTCAACAATCTTTGCCAGAAGGTCGGCATAAGGAACTATCAGGTATTTCTTTGATTCAAAGTCAAGCTCAGTGCCGGAGAATTTTTTGTAAAAAACAGTGTCGCCCACTGTAATACCTGGGTTTTCAATATTCCCAATGGCAACCACCTTTGCATAGGCTGGTTTTTCGCGTGCTGTATCGGGAATAATAATTCCGGAAGCTGTTTTTTGTTGCTCTTTTCCTTCTGTAATGTCCAACAAAACATTTTCATTCAAAGGTTGTAATTCTTTCATCTCTGTATATGTTTAGATTAATTTATAAATTTCTACTGTATTCCCAACAAAGTATTGATTCGTTGTTTGTCGAACCCAATGACGATTTCGCCAGCGATATTTGTCTGGGGCACGCCCTGTTGTCCGCTTCTTGAAACCATAGCTTCAGCAGCTTTCTGATCTTTGGAAACATCGATATCGGTAAAATGGATTCCATTCTTTTTCAAATGTGTTTTCAGTGTTTTGCACCAGGTGCAGGTAGGTGTTGAATAAACCGTTACGCGTTTCTGGGGTTTTTCTTCATCGGTGGCCGTGCTGGCATGATAAAGGTTATCTTCAAACAAACCTTTGTAAAAACCCTCATCATTGCAACCCTTCACGGTTTTAGAAAACTTTTGTCCTTCAAAAACCAACAACGAAGGGGCTGATGTAACTTCATATTTGGTATGAATATCGCGTACCAGATTCACATCAGCAGCAGCAACATTTACTTTGTCCATTTTTTCGAGTGCACTGACAAGACTTTTGTAGCTGCAATCGCTCACTTCAGAACCTTTTTTGTACAACAACACATAGTTTCTGCCATTTGGGTCCAAGAACCCCTGCATTTCATCAAATGAAGCAACATTCTTAATTTCCATAATCAACTCATTTTATTATGCTGGTTCATTAAATCAATTAATATGCCACAATGGAAAAAGCCTTTTTCAAATGACTATTTTTCAGGCATGACAATTTTTCATTTTTTTTCGTCAGTAAATAAAAGGGATCACCTTTTTGGTTTTGCTCCTGTAAACTCCATAAGCTACGCCAAACTGTCCTACCAAACCTTTTTCTTCATAAGGTATTTTAAGCAATAAAGCAATTGTCAGCAATAGTATTACGGCCAGTCTTACCGGAGTATAATCAGTAGCCACAAGCGGGATAAAAACCACCACCTGCGCCAGATACATCGGATGTCGGATAAAACGGTATGGCCCTGATGTAATCAGTTTTCCGCCATCTTTGGGAAGCGGTGTAATGTTCACATTGTGAATTCCGGCAACATAAATTGCCATGACTCCAAGAATAATACCAGCTGCTTCCACCAGCTCACCAAAAACAGATCCGGCCAGTAAAATACCGCTTACTGCCAAATAAAGCAAGCTTCCCAGCTGAATGGTCACCAGTAAATTTGGATAGGTTTTATCTTTAAACATTTGAAGTGCGTTAAAATTACCGATTGCGACACTTAATTTTATGCAAGTAGAGAGAAAGTGCTTTCCCGGAACTGGCACGCAAAAGTAAGAAAACTTAAAATTCATTTTTCACAATGAGTTTTTCTGAGGTTTAAACCCAGGGTGAGCCGGAAAAGGGACGAAGGAACATAAAGGTTTTGAAGCAGGTTAGTCGTCATCTTCATCACTGGGAAAGGTAATATCCGGCTTTTTCCAGTAAGCGTTCTGGTCATCATCTTCATCCTCGCCCATGAGCTCTTCAATTTCCTCTTCTATTTCCCAGGAAAATTTCTTTCTCCGAGGCCCTGATTTCTTAAAGTAAAATGCTATGACAATGCCTGAAAACAATCCACCCATATGCGCTTCCCAAGAAATATGTTCTTTTGGGAAAAACCCCGGGAAAGCACCCCAGATCAAGCTTCCGTAAAGAAAAATAACTACCAGCGAAAGTGCCGCCAGTGGCGTATTTTTACGGATTATTCCGCTGACAAACAGAAAGGCAGCCATTCCATATATCACACCACTTACGCCGATATGATAAGCATCACGACCACCAAACCACACCCAAACACCGCTCATAAGCCAAACGAAAATCAGTACCTTTAGTGAAATATCCTTGTAAAAATAAAACAGTGCCACACCCAGGACAAGAAAAGGAATTGAATTGGCTCCAATATGTTTAAATCCGCCATGTATTAGCGGCGCGAGGAAAATTCCGAGAAGACCATCCAAGTGCAGCGGATGAACTCCATAGATGCCAAAATCCAAGCCAAAGCTGTATTGAACCACTTGGATTATCCACATTAGAACTAAAAGCGCCAAAGGAATGAAAACAGCACCTATAAATTTCTTTTTCTCACTTCCCATGGTATTTGGATTTCTTTTATGCAATCAAATAGTCTACCAACCCTCAATTTTTCTCTTTTTCAGGTGTCATTATTGCAAAAATAGTGGAAATGTGGGAGAATCGCAGTAGGATCATCATGCGTGGCGAGCCTGTAATAATAAATCATTTACTACGTACTACTTTCTCCACGCCTTTGATTTGCATTATTTTATGCTCAAGTTGATTCAAATGTTCATTGTCTTTGATCATCAGGTTTACTTTTCCTTCAAAGTGCTTACCGGCGGTCTGAAAGCTGATGGAACGCATATTGATTCTAAGATCACTTGAAATTGTGCGGGTTACGGCTTCTACAAGGCCCAAAGAATCATCTCCAATGATCTTAATCTTTACCATAAAATAAGGCTTATCCGAAAGATTGATCCACTTCACTTCAAGAACCCTGTAAGGATAGCGTCCCTTCAACCGCTTTGCATTAGGGCAATTATTTCTGTGAATAGAAATGCTTCCCAAATTGGTAACAAAACCGAAAACCTGATCACCCGGAACCGGGTTACAGCACTTTGCGAACCGGTAATTGACATTTGTCACATTGTCGCCGATGTAAAGAATATCTTCGGTACCTTCCTTTTCTGATGCAGTTGATTTCTTTTCCGGAACGATCTCATCTGTCGGTTCCTTCTGCTTTTCAGCCAGATAGCTTTTCAATACAGACTTAACCAGGCCGAGATCCAGTTTTTCAATGGCAAGCAAATAGTATAACTCCACGGAAGTATCCAGCTTAAAATATTTTACCAGATAATTAATAAGGTCATCTGAGCTTTTTAATTTCCAGTTTTTTAACTTCCGAAGAAGCAGACTCTTTCCCAATTCAGCTTCAGAATATTTTTCTTCTTTCAGTTGACGTTTGATATGGTTCCTGGCTTTAACAGTTGCCACAAAAGCCAGCCAGTCTGCTTTGGGCTTTTGATTTTTTGTGGTAATAATATCTACCCTATCACCATTTTTGAGTACATGACGAATTGGCACCGCCCGGTTGTTGACCTTTGCACCGCTACAAGTATTACCAATAGTTGAGTGAATATCATAGGAAAAATCCAAAACCGTAGAACCCATGGGCAAACGGCGGAGATCGCCTTTAGGCGTAAAAACGAAGATAAACTCCTGATTGATTTGAGGACGGTAAGCATATTCATCACCAATGGCTTCAGGATGTTCCAGAATATCACGTACCTGGACCAGCCAGTCATCCACATCTTTCGAGCGCATAAGTCCCTTATAATACCAGTGAGCGGCCTGACCTTTTTCGGCAATCTCATCCATGCGAACCGTCCTGATCTGCACTTCCACCCATTTGCCTGTCTGTCCCATCACCGTAGTATGAAGCGACTCGTAACCGGAGGCTTTGGGTGTTGTTACCCAGTCGCGTAACCGTTTGGGGTTGGGCATATAAATATTTGTCACAAGCGAATAGACACGCCAGCAATCTTCTTTTTCTTTACTTTTCGATTTACTGTTGATGATAATGCGGATGGCGAACAGGTCATAAACTTCCTCAAATTCAACATTCTGTTTTTTCATCTTTTCCCAAATGGAAGGAACCGATTTAGTACGCCATTTTATCTGATATTCAAATCCGTTAGCAATCAGTTCCCTTTCGATGGGCTGAATAAAATCGTGAATATAAACCTCCCTTTTCCGCTTTGTTGCTTGAATTTTATCGACAATGGCCTGGTAAATCTCCGGCTGTTCATAGCGCATTAGTGCTTCTTCCATCTCACCTTTAATCATATACAAACCCAACCGGTGTGCAATGGGAATGTAAATAAATTTTATCTCATCAAAAAATTTGATTTTCTGATTTTTGGTCAAAGAGGCAGGCCTTCTGACATCATTGAGGCGGTGAGCCATCAAAAGAAGGATGACGCGGATGTCATCGATCATAGAAAGGAAAAGGTTTCTGAAAGTTTCAGACTGGAAAGAAACCCGCTCAGTATGCAAAGCGGAAATTTTCTGAAAACCCTGAATGATTTCCAGCACATTCTTACCAAAAGAAATTTTGATGTACTCTGCTATCTCATCCCGGGATACATCCATGCTGTGCAAGAGCGCACAAATGGCTGAAGGAACACCCAGATTAATTTCCCTGAGGGCGATAGAAGCAACTTCTATATGATGTTCAAAAAATGAATGTCCTTCAGGGGTTGTTTTTCCCTTATAAGTCTCAGCTGCAAATTCCCAAGCTTTCTGAATAAATTCTCGTGCGTGCTTTCCTCCTTTGTTTTCTGTATAGGCGAGTAATCCATCGAGTTTCTCCTTTATTTTATCGTAGTTACGGATCATGAAATGATTCAAAATTATTTTTGTGATGTTTGCCTTTATTATTCAAAAAACGCTCTTTAATTCATAGTTGGCAAAACGAATCAATTAAATACTCTAAGTTATTCCTGAAATTGGTTCCAGGAATTTTACTCTGGTTACAAACCACCTTTTTTCAGCCCCGGATTGTCGCAGCAGACATAATAAGGCTTCCCAAAAAAGGAAGATAATTACGGACGGAAAAAACAGAAAACTTTTTAGTACATGTAATGAAATCGGTATCATTATGAACTTATTCATAACTCATTGAATCTCAACGGTTAGTTTTCGAAAGATCATTTCGTCGCAGCAGGGTTGAAGAGTAGAAAAAGACCCCTTTTTAACTACACATTTTCCCTTAAAATGGGCAATCCAGGTGCATGTTTCAGCCTGGTATGAATCGTGGCCGCAAACTTCAATCAGCGTTTTAACAACAAAATCAAACGTATTTATAGGGTCATTAAAAAGCACCAGGCTTTTTAAATCAGAATCTTTATCTACCGTTTGATCTCCCGGCTGTTTCCTTTCTTTTATAGTCATGAATCTTTGCTGTTTCTTTACAAATATAGTCGAAAAATATCAAAAATAAAATGGTGAACAGTTAAATAATCTATACAGTTCGCACCTGAGAAAGCATCACAACTTGCAACATCCTTGCCATCAATTAAGTGGCACGAATATTATTACAATATAAAGAAGAAAAATGCTATGTGATTATTATAAAACCTTACCTGAATAAAACTTTATTTACTCCCTTTCTCACTAATTTCACTCAGAAGTTCCATCTGAAGTTCCTGGATTTCCATCAACCGGTTCCATTGATGCGTGAGTAAATGGTCCACTTTTTCATGTAACGTCCTTATTTCTAATTCTGCTTTCAGATTTACCTTGTAATCGTGCTGTGAGCGCACCCGGTCTTTGTCTTCCTGTCGGTTTTGACTCATCATAATAATCGGCGCCTGAATGGCGGCCAGCGTCGACAAAATCAGGTTCAACAAAATATAAGGATATGGATCATAAGGCTTAAAAATAAAGACAAGTGAATTTATGATAATCCATATTAACATGAAAGAACCGAAAAGGATAATAAACGACCAGCTTCCGCCAAATTCGGCAATTTTATCAGAGAGCCTTTCCGCAAAAGTCCATTTACGATCAAACTGGGTTTCAACATTTTCGGAAACCAATTCGTGATTGGCCAGGTTCTGGAGCACATTTTCCTCCATCTCCGAAAGTGCTCCTTTTTCTTCATACAAAATATTGTGCACATACTTTAACCTGTAAATGGCCAAGTCTGATTCACAAATGAACTTATCCGACGTCCATTCCGGATTATCTTTTATTATTAAATCATCAACCTGATCGCGGACGACTTCTCCCCTAATCAATTCTTTCTTTGGGAAAGTTTTTCCACAAACAGCACATTGCTCTTCCTGAAATTCAATCCTTTTTTCCATTTTCAACAAGTTTTATTTCTGTCAAAGAATATTCTTTGAGTCCAATCTAAAAAGGTCTTGATTTGATTTTCAGCCACTTTTACCCCTTAATCCCCTAAAATGGAAGTGGCTGAAAATCAGTGCACCTTTTAGGAATGGGACAAACACTCATTTTCATTATTTACACAAATTTACCTTTTTAGACCGGACTCATTCTTTAATAACGGTAACCCAAAGGTAATGGTAAAAATACTCATTTTTGAATGAATTGCCTACAGGTGAAGAAGATTTCCCATTAACTGAAAGGTGATCTAAGGCACTTTTTTGAGTTAGGAAATTAAACTCATTTGCAGTTAGAATTTTGATATTCACTAAAGGAAAAAGCTTGTCTGGGAAGGTTAAAAAAAGCACCACTGGTTTCAGCTTTTTTATCACCTGGCGCTATTCATAGCGCAAAGCCCGGGCAGGCTTAATCCGGGTTATATAATAAGAAGGCAAGATCAGCATGAGAAGGCAAATGAGAAAAGTCCCGGTATTCAGCAACAGCCAATAGCTTCCATGCAATTCCACCGGCACATAAGAAACGTAATAGCTTTTGGGATCTAGTTTGAACAACCTGTATTTATCCTGAAGGTAATAAAAGAGCATTCCGACCACATTTCCCCAAAACATTCCCAACCCGATAATATAAGCTGCTTTGTATAGAAATATCTCGCGAATGACCTGATTGTTAGCCCCAAGGGTTTTTAAAATACCGACCATATTGGTCCGTTCAATGATAAGAATTAACAACGTGGAGATCATGGTAATAGATGCAACGATGATCATCAAAGCCAGGATTACAACCACATTGGTATTCAAAAGATCAAGCCAATTGAAAATTTCAGGGTATTCCTGAATTATTGTCCTGACATTCAGATTAAATGGAAGTTCGTTATAAATAGATCGTGCAATTTTATTTAGGTTTTTGAAGTCTGATATCTTCAGTTCTATGCTCCCCACCTCATCAGGTTTCCAATGGTTCAACTCCTGAACCTGCCTTATATCTCCAATAATATAATGATTGTCGAACTCTTCAAGTCCTGTATTATAAATTCCGCTGACCCATAATTTGCGACCGATGGCCTGCGATTGGTTTCCGCTTACAAACCAAATACGCAGCGGATCGCCGACTTTCAATAATAGTTTTTGCGCCATTTTTTGGGAAATCAATACTTCCCTTCCGGCACTTGCAGAATCCAGAACTGGCAAATGGCCCGCTACAAGACTGTTTTTCAAATAGTGCCAGTCATAATGTTTTCCAACACCTTTTAAAATAATTCCCTGTATTTGGGCAGTTGTTTTAAGTACTCCGGCTTTTTGGGCAGTGAATTGTATATGTGTTATTTCAGGATTTGCCCGAAGTTTTTCAAGAAATCCCTGTTCAAGTTTCAAAGGCATCTCTTGGTACGACTCGTTTTTGTCAAAAGGGACAATTCGGATGGGTGCCGCAAAACCGGTAACTTTATTGCTGATGGAATGTTTAAAGCCTATGACAATAGCCACAGAAGTCAACATCAATGCCAGCCCCAGCGCAATGCTAATGTATGCAATACGCACAACAGGTCGCGAGTAGGTTTCGGTCCTTCCCGGAGCTATGTGCCTGGCTATGAAATATGCAAAATTCAAACGATAAGAATTTTGACAAATTTATCATTTCTAAGCGGAATAATTCTCTTTTTTGTAGATTTACCCTATGATTCATATTCAATCTACTATGAAACGCTACTTTTGGATTTTTCTCTTCAGTGTTATTTCACTTTCCACTCTGGCGCAAAGCAAACCGCCAGTTCTTGTCAGTTATAGGCAAATTGTGAGCGGTGACCAGCAAACTTCTGAATATTTTCCCATACTGAAAGATAAAAAGGTTGCTCTCGTGGTCAACCAAAGTTCGATAATCGAGAATACAAACCTGGTTGATACTTTGCTGGCATCAGGGATTAAGGTTGTTAGGATTTTCAGCCCTGAACATGGTTTCAGGGGAAATGAAAGCGCTGGTGGTTCTATAAAAAACGGCATGGATACCAAAACCGGAATCCCTATCATTTCGCTTTACGGCAAGCACAAAAAGCCCACTAAAGAAGACTTGCAAAATGTTGATATTGTTGTATTTGATCTCCAGGACGTAGGCGTCAGATTTTATACCTACACATCCACGCTTGCGCTTGTTATGGACGCCTGCGCTCAAAACCACATTCCATTGATCTTGCTAGATCGTCCAAATCCCAACGGATTTTATGTGGATGGCCCTGTGCTTCAAAAAAAATTCAAATCTTTTGTTGGGATGTTCCCGGTTCCTGTTGTTTACGGAATGACTATCGGCGAATATGCACTGATGCTCAATGGCGAACATTGGTTAAAAGACAGTGCTCAATGCTCTTTAAAAGTGATTCCATTGAAAAAATACAGTCACAATATGATAGTAGAACTTCCTATAAAACCTTCTCCCAACCTTCCAAATTGGAAGGCGGTTTATTTGTATCCTTCGCTTTGCTTTTTTGAAGGAACGGTTGTCAGTGTGGGGCGCGGAACTTCCCTGCCCTATCAAATTTACGGACATCCGGAATTACACGGAAGTTTTAAGTTTATACCCAAAAGTACACCCGGCGCCAGTTTACACCCAAAACTGGAAAACAAGCTTTGCCGTGGAACAAATCTGACCTGGTTTGCAAGAATGTTTTATAAACAATCTGTGTCGCTTCATCTGGACTGGTTAATAAAGGCTTATCAGCGACTTTCTGAACTACATCAGCCCTTTTTCAATAATTACTTTAATTACCTTGCGGGAAATGCTGTTTTGCAACAACAGATCAAAAAAGGCTTATCGCCGAAGCAAATTCGTCAAAGCTGGCAAAAGGATTTGAACCATTTCAAAAAGATCAGAAGCAAATACTTGTTGTATCCTTAAATTTGGTGAAATGAACAATAATTAACTTCCTATAAAGCTGTATAACAGCGCAATTTCTTCCTGCCAAAGGCTTTGGTCAGGTGTTTCAAGGATCAGAGGCATGTCATCAAAACGCTCGTCATTCATGATGAGGCGGAACAGATCTGTTCCCAAAAATCCCTTGCCGATATTGTCGTGGCGGTCAACACGGCTTGCATGTTCCTTTTTGGAATCATTCAGGTGCATCCCTTTTAAATACTGAAACCCGATGATTTCATCGAATTTCTTAAAAGTCTGCTGAAATCCATTTCTGGTTTTAATTTCATACCCGGAAGTGTAAGCATGACAAGTATCGATGCAGACTCCCACGCGGCTTTTATCTTCAACAAGATCTATCATAGCAGCCAATTGCTCAAACTGATACCCCAAGTTTGTGCCTTGTCCGGCCGTGTTTTCAATTACAGCAATTACACCTTTTGTTTTATCAAGGGCGATATTTATGGACTCACCTATGGTTCTAATGCAGGCATTCTCGGAAACCTTTTTCAGATGCGATCCCGGATGGAAATTCAAACGGTCAATTCCCAACTGTTCGCATCGTTGCATTTCATCCAAAAAAGCTGCCCTTGATTTTTCAAGACCTTCCTTTTCGGGATGTCCCAGGTTAATCAAATAACTGTCATGAGGAAGTATCTGGTTTGGCTTAAAGCCGTATTTCTCACAGTCTTCCCAAAAAAGATTAATGGAAGCTGAGGTGAGCGGTTTGGAAACCCACTGCCGCTGATTTTTGGTAAATAATGCAAAAGCTTTTGCTCCTATATTGTGCGCATTTACGGGGGCGTTTTCCACGCCTCCCGAAGCACTTACATGTGCGCCGACGTATTTCATTTGACTTGATCTTTAATTCTTAAATGGGCCATTCTTGATTGAGCGAACTTACAATAATTTTCAAAACAGGGCTCACCAAAATCCGGCATATTTAAATAAGAAACAGAAGTTAGCCGATAATAATTTCCTGTACTACAATACTCTTCCAAGATAAACTTTTAAAGCTTCTTCCAGAATTTTAACCGACCGTTCCAGATCGGGAACCTTCAAAACATAACTGATACGAACTTCATTTTTGCCTTTGCCGGGAGTTGAATAAAATCCTGATGCCGGAGCCATCATTACAGTTTCGTTCTGATATTCAAAATCTTCCAATAACCAGCGGCAGAAAACATCCGAATCGTCAATGGGTAACCGGGCAACAACATAAAACGCGCCGGAAGGACTGGTGCAGAAAGCGCCTTCAATTGCATTAATCCCATTCACTATTGCGTTACGGCGGGCATTATATTCCTTCAGAACAGCTTCAAAATAGGTTTTTGGTGTATCCACCGCGGCTTCAGCAGCAACCTGTCCAAATGAAGGCGGACTCAACCGTGCCTGGGCAAACTTTAAAGCGGTGGAAACGACATCTTTGTTTCTTGAGATTAACCAGCCAATACGCACGCCACAGGCACTATACCGTTTTGAAACAGAGTCAATCAGAATTACATTTTCTTCAATTCCTTTCAGATGCATGGCCGTATAATGCGTTTTTCCGTCGTAAACAAACTCACGATAAACTTCATCGGCAATCAAGTACAAGTCATGTTTTTTTACCAGGTCACGCAAGGTATTTAATTCCTTTTCAGAATAAAGGTAGCCCGTGGGATTGTTGGGATTACAAATCAGAATGGCTTTGGTTTTTTCATTGATATTTTTCTCAAAATCTTCTACGGGGGGAAGTGCAAAACCGCTTTCAATGTCAGAAACTATGGGCCTTACATTAATCCCGGCGTTGACAGCAAAGCCATTGTAATTTGCATAAAAAGGCTCAGGGATAATCACTTCATCACCCGGGTCCATAATGCTTTGAAAAGTAAAAAGTAACGCTTCTGAAGCGCCTGCACCTACGATGATCTGGTCGGGTGTAACATCAATATTTACTGATTTGTAATAATCGCAAAGCCGTTTTCTCAACGACAGAATTCCAGCCGAATGGCTGTATTCTATCACTTTATGATTGTAATTTCTTACCGCATTCAAAGCCACCTCCGGCGTTTCAATATCTGGTTGGCCAATATTCAGATGATAAACAACCCTTCCTTTGCTTTTTGCAGCTTCAGCAAAAGGTACCAGTTTACGGATGGGTGATTCCGGCATCTTTTGTCCTTTGATCGATATTTTTGGCATGATAAAATTTTTGGAATTATATTAGATTAATTTTTAATCACTTCACTACTTGGAGTAGCCCCATTTGCGGTGTCTTTTACTGGAACAATCGCGGCAGGGCGCTTGACAACCCTGCCCCTGATACGTAAAACAACCGGGTTCTTTGTATTTGATTTCACCACCACGGTTTTGTTGAAAGCACCTTCAAAACTTGTATTGTAAGTTACCTTTATCTCGCTTGAATCGCCGGGCAAAATTGGAGCTTTTGGCCATGAAGCAACAGTACAACCGCAGGAAGATTGTGGTTTTGTTAAAAGCAAAGGTTCTTTACCGTTATTTTTAAATTTAAAAACATAAGTACCGTTCGTTCCTTTGAAAATATCACCAAAGTCGTACTGTGTGCTTTTAAATTTAATTTGTGAAGTGGTTTTATCAGTTTTCTTAGTGATATTCTGTGCCTGGGAAACCGTCACTCCCGCAATCAAAAACAGAACAATCAGAAATCGTCTCATAAGTATATTGTTTTTAGCCTGCCTGTTTGCCAGCAGATTTGCGCTTTTGTTAACTTTTAATCAGATGCCAAAATTAATAATAAAAACCGCAGTTTATATAATATTAAGCAAAAGCACAGTGTAAATTTTTCGGCCATCCAGAAGATTTTTTCTGATGATTTCATAGCTTAAATCAGTCAATTATCTTTTATTGGTTCCCCACCTAAGCAAAGGAAGCCAACTGTCAGGAAACATTTTTTCAGGAGCTATTTGTAAAACCGTATAATTTTTTAATTTTGCAGGCTCAAAAACGGCGAGGTAGCTCAGTTGGTTAGAGCGTCGGATTCATAACCCGGAGGTCCCGAGTTCAATTCTCGGTCTCGCTACTGATTAAAGCCAGGCTACAAAGGTCTGGCCTTTTTTATTGGAA
>VAPK010302263.1_pt1 | contig 17536 bp, 11 predicted proteins | sample 3395031 | NCBI WGS metagenome assembly VAPK01 (sample SAMN08290443, study PRJNA428436) | hydrothermal vent metagenome | isolation source: Deep-sea hydrothermal vent chimney 1 | place: Pacific Ocean: Juan De Fuca Ridge
GGTCGTCAATGCCGCTGTTAACGTCGTTTTACCGTGATCCACGTGACCTATTGTACCAACGTTCACGTGTGGTTTCGTACGTTCAAATTTCGCCTTGGACACAACCCTTACCTCTCTATCAATTTGATTGCTCGCAAACTAAGTTACTCTCTTAATCACTGCTTCTGCTATACTTGCGGGTGCTTCCGCGTACTTAGCGAATTCCATTGAATAATTCGCTCTTCCCTGGGTGGCTGAGCGCAAATCCGTCGCATAACCAAACATTTTAGCTAGCGGCACCTCAGCACGAATTATTTTTCCCATCGGCGTATCTTCCATGCCCTGCACAATACCTCGACGACGATTTAGATCTCCCATCACGTCACCCATATAGGCTTCAGGCGTACTAACTTCAATACTCATCATGGGCTCTAACAAGACCGGGTCAGCTTTTTTTGCTCCCTCTTTAAAACACATAGAACCGACAATTTTAAATGCCATTTCACTTGAGTCTACATCATGATAGGAACCATCAAAAAGCGTCACTTTCACGTCCACGACAGGAAAACCACCAACCACCCCATTCGTCAACTGTTCTTGAACACCCTTATCGACAGCAGGTATGTACTCCCGAGGTATCGTACCACCCACAATTTCACTGACAAATTCGTAGCCACTTCCCTGCTCTTTCGGCTCTATCCGTAACCAGACATGGCCATATTGCCCACGTCCACCGGTTTGACGAACGAACTTACTCTCCTGCTCTACCAAGCCCCGAATCGTCTCACGATAGGCCACTTGCGGCGCACCGACATTCGCTTCCACATTGAATTCACGTCTAAGCCGATCAACAATAATTTCTAAATGCAACTCGCCCATCCCAGAAATAATCGTCTGCCCCGACTCTTCATCAGTATGGACACGAAAACTCGGATCTTCTTGCGCTAATTTGCCAAGTGCCACCCCCATCTTCTCTTGGTCTTGCTGAGTTCTCGGTTCAATGGCAACCGAAATGACGGGTTCAGGAAACTCCATACGCTCTAGCGTAATTACGTGTTCAAGGCTACACAATGTATCGCCTGTTGTAACATCTTTCAGGCCGATTGCCGCCGCAATATCGCCAGCTCGCACCTCTTTTATTTCTTCGCGACTATTAGAGTGCATTTGGACCAAACGTCCGACACGCTCTTTTTTACCCTTGACTGGGTTGTAAATCGTATCACCTGAACTCAACATGCCCGAATACACGCGAAAGAAGGTCAGTGTACCGACAAAAGAATCGGTGGCAATTTTAAAAGCAAGCCCAGCAAAAGGCTCATTATCATCGGAATGCCGTTCAGCTTCAGTGCCTTCGGCATCATCCAAAACCCCGCTAATGGCTTTCACATCCAGCGGAGAGGGCATAAAATTAATCACCGCATCTAACATGGCCTGCACGCCTTTATTTTTAAAAGCGGAACCACACAAACACACAACGATATCGCTCGCCAGCGTCCGAGCTCGCAGGCCGGCTTTAATCTCTTGTTCTGACAACACCCCACTATCGAGGTATTTTTCCATCAATTCATCACTGGCTTCCGCCGCTGACTCCATCATTTTTTCACGCCACTGTTCGGCAGCAGGTAATAAATCAGCCGGGATGTCTTTCGCCTCATATGTCACACCATGGTTGGCTTCATTCCAATAGATGGCTTTCATGCTAATGAGGTCAATCACACCAACAAACGTTTCTTCTGCACCAATGGGTAACTGAATCGGCACAGGATTGGCACCTAAACGATTTTCAATTTGCTGAACGACATGCAAAAAATCGGCACCGGCGCGATCCATTTTGTTCACAAATGCCAGGCGAGGCACTTGGTACTTATTCGCTTGGCGCCACACCGTTTCCGATTGAGGCTCAACACCACCCACCGCACAAAAAACCGCAACAGCGCCATCAAGCACACGCAAAGAGCGTTCAACTTCAATGGTGAAATCGACATGCCCCGGCGTATCAATAATATTCACTCGGTGCTGAGCAAACTGCTTATCCATTCCCTGCCAAAAACAGGTCGTCGCCGCCGAGGTAATAGTAATCCCTCGTTCCTGCTCTTGCTCCATCCAGTCCATGGTGGCCGCCCCATCATGGACCTCACCAATTTTATGAGAGACACCGGTGTAGAACAAGACACGCTCAGTGGTCGTTGTTTTCCCGGCATCAATGTGCGCCATGATACCGATGTTGCGATAATGGTCGATGGGTGTTATTCGTGCCACGGTGCTGCCCTGCTAAACGGTGATCACTTTACCAACGATAATGTGCAAACGCTTTATTTGCCTCGGCCATGCGATGCGTATCTTCCCGCTTTTTAACCGCATTCCCTTTATTTTCATAGGCATCAAGAATTTCATTAGCCAACCGCAACCCCATAGACTTTTCGCTGCGTTTTCTGGCCGAGTCAGACAACCAGCGCATTGCCAACGCAATGCCTCTGTCGGTACGCACCTCAACCGGCACTTGATAGGTTGCCCCACCTACCCGTCGTGATTTCACTTCCACCATCGGCTTGATATTATCGAGCGCCTTATCAAAAACCTCGATGGCTTCTTTGTCGCTTTTCTCTATGACCACATCTAAGGCACCATAGATAATACGTTCGGCTACCGATTTCTTTCCATGACGCATCACCATATTCACAAACCGAGCGACACGCTCACTCGCAAACTTAGGATCAGGCAAAATCGAACGCTTTGCAATAACTCTTCTTCTAGGCATTATTCTTTACCTGGCGAATTTAATTAAAAAATAATCCAATGGTCTATCAAGTTAAGATTTTGGCCGCTTAGTGCCGTACTTAGATCGACCCTGTCTTCTCTCTGAAACACCGGAGGTATCTAACGTACCACGAACGGTATGGTAACGAACCCCTGGCAAATCTTTCACCCGACCACCCCGTATCAAGATAACCGAGTGCTCCTGCAAGTTATGCCCTTCACCACCAATATAGGTAGTCACTTCCATTCCGTTCGTTAACCTAACCCGAGCCACTTTACGAAGTGCAGAATTCGGCTTCTTAGGTGTTGTCGTATATACGCGAGTGCAAACCCCGCGCCTTTGCGGACACCCTTCTAGCGCCGGAACAGAGCTTTTTTCTCTTTTTCGCACGCGCGGTGAACGCACTAATTGATTAATTGTAGCCATGCATCTTGCTCCAAATGCGATTCAGCAGCGAAAAATCAGTCATTTCCGCTGCAAGCGTAACCAAGGACGCGAAATTGTAGAGACATGCCCGCGTCCTGTCAAGGAATGATTTTGATGGTCAAATATTCAGCTAAAATATAAGAAAGGAGCTGCCGTCGGCAACCTGACTAAGAGGCGTCATCTCATGACAATATGAGTATAAATAGAGCAAACGAGAAAAATATCCGAGACAAGAGCTATCATCAAGCAAACACTTAAATTAATACCGCCAGCCAGATGAATTTATCACCAACACACCGCTCGATTTACCAAAATTTGGTTCTGCCGCCGCTACGTAAACCATCACTGGGCAGCAAATTATCACAACTACTCCATCGAATTCAAGTCATTTTAAACAAACAGGATAAATCATCAAGGAGAGCGCCCTCGTTGATGATTTATCACTCATTTTATCGCATCCAGTGACCGGCAGATGATAACACTGCATCACCCATTGAGCGAAAGGCTAATTGACGACTTGCTCTGCACCCCCAGATATTTCTTCGTTATCACTTGTTTTTTTATCCACCCTTCCTGCGGCTTCAACCCCACCCGCACGACGTCTCCGCTCATAGTGGTAGGCCAAGCCAGTGCCGGCCGGTATCAGGCGACCGACAATCACATTCTCCTTCAATCCACGCAGATCATCCGTCTTGCCACTCACAGCCGCCTCGGTTAGCACCCGCGTGGTTTCCTGGAAAGAAGCGGCTGATATAAACGATTCGGTGGCAAGCGAGGCTTTGGTAATCCCTAACAATAACGAATGATAGGTGGCAGACATTTTGCCGTTGGCTTGCACTCTTTCATTTTCCTCTAGCACTTTAGCCCGCTCCACTTGCTCACCCTTCAACAATGGTGTATCACCGGGATCAGCAATCTCCACTTTCTTGAGCATCTGCCGCACAATCACTTCAATGTGCTTATCGTTTATTTTTACACCTTGCAAACGATAAACATCTTGCACTTCATTAATGATATAGCGTGCTAAAGCATTGGTACCTTGCAGTCTGAGAATATCATGTGGCGCTGGCGGACCATCACAAATGATTTCCCCTTTTTCCACCTGCTCACCTTCAAATACGGTGACATGACGCCACTTTGGAATCAGCTCCTCATAGGGATCCGAGCTATCCGTTGGTGTAATCACTAAACGTTGCTTATCTTTAGTCTCTTTGCCGAAGCTAATCGTCCCGGTAATTTCCGCTAAGATCGCCGGTTCTTTCGGCTTACGCGCTTCGAATAAATCAGCAACTCTCGGCAAGCCTCCGGTAATATCACGCGTTTTAGTGGATTCTTGAGGAATACGGGCGACCACATCCCCCACCCCCACGCTCGCACCATCCGACAAATTCACGATAGCCCCACCGGGCAAAAAATACATGGCCGGAATATCGGTCCCTGGGATCAATAAATCATTACCATCTTCCGCGACCAATTTCACCATCGGTCGCAAATCTTTGGCGGCGGATCCCCGCTGTTTCGGATCAATAATGACTAAGTTGGTTAGGCCGGTCATTTCATCCGCTTCGCGATGGATCGTCAATCCTTCGGAGAACTCATGGAACTTAACCTTACCTGCCACTTCCGTGATCACTGGATGGGTATGTGGATCCCAATTCGCCACCACCTCACCGGGCTCAACCGCACTACCATCCCCTTTTGATAAAACCGAACCATAAGGTATCTTATATCGCTCTCGCTCTCGCCCATGTTCATCCACCACGCCGATCTCACCGGAACGCGAAACGGCAACATAAGAACCATTTTTGTGTTGCACCGTTTTGAGATTATGTAAGCGAATCGAGCCTTTGGATTTAACCTCGACATTATTCACAGCAGCCGATCGGGAGGCGGCCCCACCAATATGGAAAGTACGCATGGTTAACTGGGTACCCGGCTCACCAATGGATTGCGCCGCCACCACCCCCACCGCCTCGCCAATATTGACCCGATGGCCGCGCGCCAAATCACGGCCATAGCACAATGCACAAATGCCATAACGCGTCTCACAAGCAATGGGAGAACGTACTTTAACTTGATCAATGGTATTTTCTTCTAACACATCGACCCAGAACTCATCGAGCAGCATGCCCGATTTCACAACAACGTCATCACTGTTCGGGGCGCAGACATCACCCACCACCACTCGACCTAAAACTCGCTCGCGTAATGGTTCAACCACATCACCGCCCTCAATAAGCGGCACCATTAACAACCCATCGGTGGTGCCACAATCCACTTCTGTGACAACTAAATCTTGTGCAACATCGACCAAACGACGGGTTAAATAACCCGAATTCGCTGTTTTTAGGGCGGTATCTGCCAACCCTTTTCGGGCACCGTGGGTAGAAATAAAATAATGACTCACATTAAGACCTTCACGGAAATTCGCCGTAATCGGCGTCTCAATGATCGAACCGTCCGGTTTTGCCATTAAACCTCGCATCCCAGCCAGCTGTCGAATTTGTGCCGCGCTCCCTCGCGCCCCGGAATCAGCCATCATAAAAATCGAATTAAACGACATTTGTTTAATCTCGTTGCCTTCCGCATCCGTGACCGTTTCTGTACCCAGTTTGTCCATCATGGCACGCGCCACTTGATCATTGGTGTGCGACCAAATATCCACTACCTTGTTATATCGCTCACCATTGGTGACTAACCCTGAACGGTATTGATTCTCTATTTCTTTAACCTCTTCTTCTGCTCGCGCCAAAATCTCTGTCTTTTCAGGGGGAATAACCATATCCTCAATCCCGAAAGAAACCGCGGCCCGCGTGGCGTAATGAAACCCGGCATACATCAATTTATCCGCAAAAATCACCGAAGCTTTCAAGCCTAATTGGCGATAACAGTAATTGATCAGTTTCGATATCGCTTTTTTGGTTAGATTGCAATTCACCACATCAAAAGGTAATTCACTCGGGATAACATCACGCAATAAAGCCCGCCCAACCGTGGTGTCCACAATATGCGTAAAAAAATCTCGCTCCCCAGTCGGGCCGATTTTAACATCGTTGATACGCACTTTGATTTTTGCGTGCAAATCAGCCGCCCGACTCTCATATGCCCGATGCACCTCACTAACATCGGCAAAAACCATCCCCTCCCCTTTCGCCGCCACCCGCTCAAGGGTGGTATAATACAAACCTAAGACCACATCTTGTGAGGGCACGATAATGGGTTCACCGTTCGCCGGGGACAATACATTATTCGTCGACATCATCAGTGATCGCGCTTCTAACTGCGCCTCCAAGGATAGCGGTATATGCACGGCCATTTGGTCGCCATCGAAATCCGCATTATAAGCCGCACAAACTAATGGATGTAACTGAATCGCTTTCCCTTCAATCAACACAGGCTCAAACGCTTGGATACCTAAACGATGCAAAGTGGGAGCACGATTCAGCAATACCGGATGCTCCCGAATCACCTCATCCAACACGTCCCACACCTCGGGACCTTCTCGCTCAACCATTTTTTTGGCGGCCTTAATGGTGGTCGCTAAACCGCGGCGCTCTAATTTACTAAAGATAAATGGCTTAAATAACTCCAAAGCCATTTTTTTAGGCAATCCACACTGATGCAACCGCAATGTCGGCCCCACCACAATCACCGATCGCCCAGAGTAATCAACCCGCTTACCCAGCAGGTTTTGTCGAAAACGCCCCTGCTTACCTTTGATCATATCTGCCAAGGATTTTAATGGACGCTTATTCGTGCCGGTAATTGCCCGACCTCGACGCCCATTATCCAACAAAGCATCCACGGATTCTTGCAACATACGCTTTTCATTGCGCACAATAATGTCGGGGGCATTTAAATCTAATAAACGCTTTAAACGGTTATTACGATTAATAACCCGGCGATATAAGTCGTTTAAATCGGAGGTTGCAAAACGTCCCCCATCCAACGGCACTAGCGGGCGTAACTCAGGTGGCAACACCGGCAACACTGTCAGCACCATCCATTCGGGTTTGTTACCTGAACCGATTAAAGATTCGATGAGCTTTAAGCGTTTCGATAATTTTTTCAACTTAGTTTCTGATGAAGTACTGCCAATCTCTTCACGAAGGGTGGTAATTTCTTGCTTTAGGTCAATGGACTTCAGCAACTCGCGAATGGCTTCCGCCCCCATCCGCGCATCAAACTCATCGCCCCATTGTTCAATGGATTCGAGGTATTGTTCATCAGACAGTAACTGAGCACGCTCTAGCTCTGTCATACCGGGATCCACCACCACAAAGGCTTCGAAATACAAAATGCGTTCAATATCCCGCAAGGTCATATCTAACAGTAATCCCATGCGAGAAGGCAAAGATTTTAAAAACCAGATATGAGCAACGGGACTCGCTAACTCAATGTGCGCCATGCGATCTCGCCGGACCTTCGCTAACGTCACCTCAACGCCACATTTCTCGCAAATCACACCACGATGCTTCAAGCGCTTATATTTGCCACACAAGCATTCGTAGTCTTTTACCGGACCAAATATCTTGGCACAAAATAAACCATCACGCTCTGGCTTAAACGTGCGATAGTTAATTGTCTCTGGTTTTTTTACTTCCCCATAGGACCAGGAACGTATTTTTTCCGGCGATGCTAGCCCAATACGTATGGCGTCGAATTCTTCAGGTTGCCCCTGCCGTAATAGATTGAGTAAATCTTTCAAATCGCTATCTCCTTACACAATTCAAGGATTAATACTCACCACCAAATCGGCCAGCCAACATGCTAATTAAAAACATATCAGCAAAAAGCTAATGAATTAAATTCTACTAACGACGCTGGCAAGCCGAGAGCAATGATCAATCGTTGCAATATGGCGATGAGTAAAAGTCGAAACTAACGCTCTAACTCGATATCAATCCCTAACGATCGAATTTCTTTCAGGAGCACATTAAAGGACTCCGGCATACCAGCATCCATCCGGTGATCACCATCCACAATGTTTTTATACATTTTGGTCCGTCCATTCACGTCATCAGACTTAACCGTTAGCATTTCTTGTAACGTATAAGCCGCCCCATAAGCTTCTAACGCCCAGACTTCCATTTCACCGAAGCGTTGCCCACCAAATTGAGCTTTTCCACCCAGCGGCTGTTGTGTCACCAAGCTGTAAGGCCCGGTCGAGCGAGCATGCATCTTGTCATCCACCAAGTGATTCAATTTCAGCATATACATGTACCCCACCGTGACCGGTCGCTCAAAGCGATCGCCGGTTCGGCCATCATAAAGTGTGGTTTGACCCGTTTCCGGCAAATCGGCCAACTTCAACATATTTTTGATTTCTTTCTCCGTCGCACCACTAAAAACCGGAGTCGCCATCGGCACGCCCGCCTTTAAGTTGTCCGCCAGAGTAAAGATTTCCGTTTCGGTCAAATCGTCAATGGGGGCGGTTTTCACTTCGGTATCATAAATTTTATGAAGAAATTCCCGCATTTCAACGACATTCTTGTTTTCATCCAACATACCCGCAATTTTCAGACCCAGCCCTTTTGCCGCCCAGCCTAAATGGGTTTCCAATACTTGCCCAACATTCATCCGAGAAGGCACGCCAAGCGGATTCAACACCACATCGACTTGCCGTCCGTCTTCCATGTAAGGCATGTCTTCCACCGGAACGATCATGGAGATCACCCCTTTATTGCCATGCCGACCGGCCATCTTATCACCGGGCTGAATGCGACGCTTGACGGCTAGATACACCTTAACCATCTTCAACACACCGGGCGCCAGGTCATCCCCGGAAGTAATTTTGATGCGCTTCTCTTCCAGTCTTTCACCAAACTCTTTACGCTGCAGCTTCAAATGCTCCGCTGCTTTTTCCAATTGCTCGTTGGTGTCATCGTCTTTCAAGCGAACTTCAAACCACTTTTCCCGAAGCAGATCATCCAGGTAAGCTTTATCAATCAGCGTTCCGGAAGCCAGCGCTTTCGGTCCACCCAGCGCTTCTTTGCCAATTAACAATTTCTCTAATCGCTGGAAAGTATCATCCTCAAGGATACGAAATTGATCGTTCAAATCCTTTTTGAATTTCTCCAGCTCCGCGTTTTCGATGTATTTCGCCCGTTCATCTTTTTCAATACCATCACGCGTGAAAACTTGCACATCAATGACCGTACCATTCATCCCTGATGGAACGCGTAGCGAAGTATCTTTTACATCCAACGCCTTTTCACCAAAAATGGCACGCAATAATTTCTCTTCAGGGGTCAACTGAGTTTCACCCTTTGGCGTTACCTTGGCGACCAAGATATCACCGGGTTTGACTTCAGCACCGATGTAGACAATACCTGACTCATCCAACTTCGATAAGGCAGATTCGCCCACGTTAGGGATATCGCCAGTGATTTCTTCCGGGCCTAACTTAGTGTCACGTGCCACACAAGTTAACTCTTCAATGTGGATCGTGGTATATCGATCTTCCTGAACGACACGTTCAGAGATCAATATCGAATCTTCGAAGTTATAACCATTCCAAGGCATGAACGCGACAAACAAATTTTGTCCAAGCGCCAACTCTCCCAAGTCGGTTGATGGACCATCGGCCAAGACATCACTCCGAGCGATTTGATCGCCGGTGTGAACTAAGGGGCGCTGATTGATGCAGGTGTTCTGGTTAGATCGCGAATACTTAGTCAAGGTGTAAATGTCCACCCCGGCCTCACCCGCTTCAGTCTCATCATCATTAACGCGCACCACAATGCGACTGGCATCCACCGAATCCACCACCCCTCCTCGCTCAGCGATAACAGTCACGCCAGAATCAATGGCCACGGTTTTTTCGATCCCAGTCCCCACCAATGGTTTTTCTGATACCAAGGTAGGTACCGCTTGCCGCTGCATATTCGACCCCATCAAGGCTCGATTCGCATCATCATGCTCTAAAAATGGAATTAACGACGCCGCGACAGACAAAATTTGCTTGGGTGAAACGTCCATATAATTCACATCTTGCGGCGGGGCTAACGAGAATTCGCCTTGATGCCGGCACGAAACCAACTCATCCAGCAATTCATCATTTTCATTCAACTTGGCATTAGCTTGCGCTACCGTGTACTGACCCTCTTCAATGGCGGACAAATACTCGATGTCCATGGTCGCCTTACCCTCGACCACTTTCCGATAGGGCGTCTCCAAGAAACCATAGTCATTGGTACGTGCGAATACCGCCAATGAGTTAATTAACCCAATATTGGGACCTTCTGGTGTTTCAATGGGACAAACCCGGCCATAGTGAGTCGGATGCACGTCACGCACCTCAAAACCCGCACGTTCACGCGTTAAACCACCCGGACCTAGCGCGGAGACACGCCGTTTATGGGTCACTTCTGATAATGGGTTATTCTGGTCCATAAATTGAGATAATTGACTGGACCCAAAAAATTCCTTAATCGCCGCAGAGACTGGCTTAGCATTGATTAACTCTTGCGGCATCAAGCCTTCAGATTCAGCAATACTCAAACGCTCTTTTACCGCTCTTTCTACTCGCACTAATCCGACGCGAAATTGATTTTCCGTCATTTCACCCACACTGCGGATACGTCGGTTGCCAAGATGATCAATATCGTCAACGGTTCCTTTACCATTTCGAATATTGATGAGTACTCTTAATACGTCAATGATATCCTCATTGGATAGCACACCCGGCCCTTCGATGCCTTCGCGCCCAACCCGCCGGTTGAACTTCATGCGCCCCACCCCTGACAAGTCATATCGATCGGAAGAGAAAAATAAATTTTGCAACAACGCTTGCGCGGCATCTTTCGTTGGCGGCTCGCCAGGTCGCATCATTCGATAAATTTCTACTTGCGCTTCCTGCGCATTTTTTGCGGGATCGATTCTCAAGGTATCGGAGATAAATGGACCATGATCTAAATCATTGGTATATAAGGTTTTAATTTCACTTACCCGATATTTGAGCAAGGCTTCATATACTTCAGCGGTGATTTCGTCATTGGCATTGGCGATAACCTCACCAGTATCTTGATCAACAATATCGCTGTAAAGCACATGCCCAAAGAAATATTCAATCGGCACATTAATTTCTTCGACACCGGCCTTCTCTAACGCTTTAATGTGGCGTTGCGTAATGCGGCGCCCCAATTCAACCACGGCATTGCCAGCTTGATCCAACAAGTCAAAATGTAACGTTTGGCCTCGCAAACGCGTAGGCACCAGGGTTAACATCACCTGGCTATCCGTGAGACGAAAAGTATCCGTCTCAAAAAACATGGCCAGCATCTCTTCCGTCGAATAACCCAGTCCACGCAACAAAATCGTCGCGGGTATTTTCCGGCGACGGTCAATCCGGACATAAACCATATCTTTAGCATCGAATTCGAAATCCAACCAAGAACCACGATAAGGGATTACGCGAGCCGAATAGAGTAACTTGCCCGAAGAATGTGCTTTTCCTCGGTCATGATCAAAGAAAACACCGGGTGATCGATGCAGTTGAGAGACAATAACCCGCTCGGTACCATTAATGACAAACGTCCCATTTCTCGTCATTAACGGAATTTCGCCCATGTAAACTTCTTGCTCTTTGATATCTTTGACTGCACGCGTATTCGGTGCAGCATCTTTATCGTAGATAACAAGGCGTAATTTGACTCGCAAGGGCGCGGCATAGGTCAAACCCCTAAGCTGACATTCCTTAACATCAAATGATGGTACCCCTAAACGATAGCTCACATATTCTAATGCGGCGTTACCGGTGTAACTCACGATAGGAAATACCGACTTAAAAGCACCATTCAAGCCGGCATCCGCACGCTTATCGAGCGGTACATTTTGTTGCAGAAACTTTCGATATGAATCGAGTTGAATTGAGAGTAAATAGGGAACTGGTAAAATATCAGGTTGTTTACTGAAATCCTTGCGAATGCGTTTTTTCTCGGTGAAAGAATACGCCATTAGACTTCCTCGCCGCTGTTAGACAAGTGAATTGTCAAAGATGAATCGAATTGTAACCATTGCTTATCGTGAGCCCGTACAAACCAAATTGCTTGCCTACACAAAATACACTTAACCCATGCACATTTAAATCGCTTATCCAAATATGGCAACCTAGTCCAATTCAGGTTAATTTAGTTTTTTAAAACAAATATTTTGCAAAAATGACAAGCAACTAAAGGCCGGCGACTTGCATCGCCAGCCAATCTGTTTTACAACCCATATAAGGTCCGCAATAGCAAGACCTAAAAAAAAATATTACTTAACCTCCACAGAGGCACCTGCTTCCTCAAGTTGCTTCTTGAGGTCTTCTGCTTCGTCCTTTGATACCGCTTCTTTAACCGCAACTGGCGCACTTTCGACCAAGGCTTTAGCTTCTTTCAAGCCTAATCCAGTCATGGCTCGAACCAACTTAATGACACCGACCTTGTTTGAACCAAAGCTGGTCATCATCACATCAAATTCCGTTTGCTCTTCCGCGGCGGCGGCCACATCACCCGCAGGCGCCGCTGCCACGGCGGCAACAGCGGCCGCAGAAACACCAAACTTCTCTTCCATGGCAGAAATCAAATCCACCACGTCCATGACCGACATATTTGCAATTGTATCTAAAATATCTTCTTTTGAGACCGCCATTGATCAATAACTCCTAAAAAATAATTATTTAAACTCGTGTTTGATGCAGCAACTTAGCAAAATCTAGCGCCCAACATACCAACATCATGCTTCTTTTTGGTCACGAACCGCCGCAATCGCACGCACCAATTTAGTCGGGATTTCAGACATTGTCCTTGCCAATTTCTCAATGGGTCCTTTCATCAAGCCCATCAACTGACCAATCGCCTGTTCTTTGGTTGGCAAATCGGCAACCGCTTTGATTTGTGAAGCCTCAAGCAAATGCCCACCAACAGCAACAAACCTAACCACGAGTTTTTTATTTTCTTTCGAAAAATTGCTAATTACTCGCGCCGCTGCACCCGGATCTTCTTGAGAAAATGCCAAAATAACAGGTCCTATTAGACCTTTCTGAATGCATTCAAACTCAGAACCTTCAACCGCCCGACGCGCTAGTGTATTTTTGACCACTCGTAAGTAAACCCCAGCTTTGCGTGCCTCAGTACGCAAATCCGTCATTTCACCAACAGTGAGCCCTATATACTCTGCGCCAACGGCTGAATAGGCACTCGCGGCAACTTCAGATACTTCAGCAACAATGGCTTTTTTATCTTTTAGACTCAAGCTCACTCGAGCCACCTCCTCAGTACGCCTATAATTTACCTTAAATGTGATATCGGATGAATCGCACAACTAGAAATTCTATTGTCACCCACCGGCAATCAACACCACTTTTTAACCAAACCTACCTGACGAAAAACCCCGAATAGACAGGACAAAAATAGGACCGTAATAAAGCCTAAATATTTCGGGCATAGATATAAGCTAAATCCATCAAAATCACATCTTTAAAAACGACGTGCCAAACAGAAATTCTGATCGGGATCACGCCATCTGCGCAGGTTAAATATTAAGCGGATCATGAATGATCATCAGAACCGCACCTACGGTCTTTGACAGCCGCTTGCGTTATAGACAAACGACCCAAAGTCTTTCGTAACTCCTGCCATTTGGCAGAAGCTAACAAATCACAAAGCTCAGACGTTACCTTAATTTTGGCACGGTTGAGCACACAACCATATCAAACGTGTAACGTCGGCTAAAAGGATAACGACGACAACTCAACAGGCACTCCAGCCCCCATGGTCGTTGAAACCGTTATTTTTTTCAGATACACGCCTTTTGCGCTGCTTGGTTTCGCTTTACTCAACGCCGCCAATAAATTTTGCAAATTTTCTTTGAGGGCTTCACTGGAAAAATCCGCTTTCCCAATACCACAGTGAACAATTCCGCCGCGATCGGTTCGATATCTCACCTGACCGGCTTTGGCATTTTTTACTGCCGTTACCACATCCATCGTTACCGTACCCACTTTAGGGTTCGGCATTAAACCTCTGGGGCCGAGTATTTGACCTAATTGACCAACAACACGCATAGCGTCTGGGGTAGCAATAGCGATCTCAAATTCAATATTGCCTTGCTTGATGGTGTCAGCTAAGTCATCCATCCCCACCACATCTGCGCCCGCCTCTTTAGCCGCATCAGCATTCGCACCTTGAGCAAATACAGCCACCCGAACCGTTTTTCCTGTGCCATGCGGCAACACCGTCGAGCCTCGCACCACTTGATCTGATTTTCGCGGATCAACGCCTAAATTAATGCTCACATCCACCGATTCATGAAACTTAGCTTTAACCCCATTTTTCAAAATACGAATGGCTTCCTCAATGGGATAGTTTTTACCACTTTCGATCATCGCCAGTATCGCTTGTTGACGCTTATTTAATCTTGCCATGCCTAGACCCCTTCCACATCAAGACCCATACTACGGGCACTACCCGCCACTGTCCTGATCGCCGCTTCTTTATCCGCCGCCGTTAAGTCAGGCATCTTTATCTCTGCCACTTCTTCAAGTTGAGCACGCGTTGCCACACCGGCTTTTTCGCGCCCAGGTGCTTTACTGCCGCTTTTGAGCCCTAATACTTTTTTCAATAAGACGGAAGCCGGAGGGGTTTTGGTAATGAAGGTAAAACTTCGATCACTGTATACCGTGATCACCACCGGTGTTGGCATACCGGCTTCTAAATTCTGCGTTTGCGCATTAAATGCCTTACAGAACTCCATGATATTGACCCCATGCTGACCCAGCGCCGGCCCCACTGGCGGACTCGGGTTAGCTTGCCCCGCCTTTACCTGCAACTTAATGTAGGCTTCTACTTTTTTCGCCATGAATTGAACTCCTCATTTTGGGTACCGAGTCGGCGTCATTCCAACTCTAGCGCTTTTCAGCTCCCCGGTTTGGTAAAATTCGTAATTACACCGCCTTACGTAGGGCGTTAGTCAATCATTGACTGAATTCGAAATTTAAGTGTCAGCCTTTTTCAACTTGACCAAACTCAAGCTCAACCGGCGTGGAACGACCGAAAATCAAAACGGAGACGCGAACCCGGCTCTTCTCATAATCCACCTCTTCCACGACACCATTGAAATCATTAAATGGCCCATCGTTAATGCGGATCACTTCGCCAGGCTCAAAAAGCACTTTAGGCCGCGGTTTATCCGTGCCTTCTTGAACGCGCAGCAGTATCGATTCCGCCTCTTTATCGGAAATCGGTGCAGGCTTGTCACTCGAGCCGCCAATGAAACCCATCACACGCGGCACACTGCGCACTAAATGCCACGTTTCGTCATCCATCTCCATTTGAACCAGCACATAACCCGGAAAAAAAATGCGTTCACTTTTACGCTTTTGACCTTCACGCATTTCAACGACTTCTTCCGTTGGCACTAAAATTTGGTCAAATTTGTGCTCAATGCCGCTGTGGCGTATACGCTCCTCCAAAGAGCGCTTAACATGATTCTCATACCCTGAGTATGCGTGCACAACATACCATCGTAGCGCCATTTTGAGATTATCCTCCTTGGCCGGTTAACAATTGGACGCTCCATAATAGCAGCATATCCAATAGCCATAGAAAAATACCAATAATAATCACCGCCAATAAAATCAATAACGTGGTTTGCGAGGTTTCTTTTCGTGTTGGCCAAACCACCTTACGCACTTCAGTGCGCGCTTCTTTGGAGAAGGCCCAGGCACTCTGTCCCACGACAGTTTGCAACGCTATCGCTACAGAAATACCGAAGACAATGAGTAGACCTAACACACGAAATAGGAGAGATTGATCTGAGAACATATAAAATCCGCCAACTGCCCCAAGCAGTAAAACTAAGGCGAATGATAATTTAATTCGGTCTGCCATATTATAATCAAACTCACTAAATAATGGCAGGCCAGGAGGGAATCGAACCCCCAACCTGCGGTTTTGGAGACCGCTGCTCTGCCAATTGAGCTACTGGCCTAAACTTAAACAATTAAAAATCGTGCTACCAGCAAGACAACAAATCACATTCGTCACTGGCGACATTTGGGCATTGCAATGGATTTTTAAGCAATACACGATTAAGTACAACGGGATATGATAGCTCGCACCCAGGTTGCCACCCTGATCGACTTGCAAAAATACCATACACGAATTCGATCAACGCCAATTATAGACGATACGCCCAACAATTATTCGATAATTTTCGCGACGACACCTGCACCAACAGTTCGACCACCTTCACGGATCGCAAAACGCAACCCTTCTTCCATCGCTATCGGTGCAATCAAATTCACTTCCATACCGATATTATCGCCGGGCATCACCATATCAACCCCTTCCGGCAAATCAACCGCCCCAGTCACATCCGTTGTTCGAAAATAAAACTGCGGGCGATATCCCTTAAAGAACGGTGTATGACGCCCTCCTTCATCCTTGCTCAGGATATACACTTCCGCTTTAAAATGTGTATGCGGCGTAATCGCACTGGGATGCGATAATACCTGACCTCGTTCCACATCTTCCCGCTTAGTCCCACGCAACAAAACACCGACATTATCACCGGCTTGCCCTTGATCCAACAATTTACGGAACATTTCTACCCCGGTCACGATGGTCTTCACCGTATCACGAATGCCGATAATCTCTACTTCCTCACCGATCTTCACAATGCCTCGATCAATTCGACCTGTCACCACCGTACCCCGACCTGAGATCGAAAATACATCTTCAATGGGCATCAAAAATGCCCCATCAATCGCCCGCTCGGGGATCGGGATGTATTCATCCATGACCGTAATCAATTTTTCAATGGACGGAATACCAATCTCTGAAGTATCCCCTTCCAGAGCTTTCAACGCCGAACCTATCACCACCGGCGTATCATCCCCCGGAAATTCATACATATCCAGCAACTCTCGTACTTCCATCTCAACGAGTTCCAGCAGTTCCGCATCATCGACCATGTCCGCTTTATTTAGATAGACGACGATATAGGGCACACCCACTTGGCGGGATAACAGGATATGTTCACGCGTTTGCGGCATCGGGCCGTCCGCAGACGATACCACTAAAATCGCGCCATCCATTTGCGCCGCTCCAGTGATCATATTCTTCACATAATCCGCATGCCCCGGACAATCCACATGGGCATAATGACGATTATCTGACTCATATTCCACATGCGCTGTCGCAATGGTGATACCGCGTGCTTTTTCTTCGGGGGCACTATCAATTTGGTCGTAAGCTTTCGTCTCACCACCATGCTTGGCCGCCATTACGGTCGTCAATGCCGCTGTTAACGTCGTTTTACCGTGATCCACGTGACCTATTGTACCAACGTTCACGTGTGGTTTCGTACGTTCAAATTTCGCCTTGGACA
>VAPK010831688.1_pt1 | contig 17528 bp, 17 predicted proteins | sample 3395031 | NCBI WGS metagenome assembly VAPK01 (sample SAMN08290443, study PRJNA428436) | hydrothermal vent metagenome | isolation source: Deep-sea hydrothermal vent chimney 1 | place: Pacific Ocean: Juan De Fuca Ridge
ATAAAAAAAATATTATCTTTGTTATCGGTTCCAGTTGGGAAAGCAGGAATTATCCAAAGCAAAAATTTTTGAAAATTGCTCAACAATTGCAAGAAAATTATCTTGTTATTTGGGGGAACGCACAAGAACAGGAAGCCGCAAACTGGCTGGCACAACAAGCAGACAATTTCACCGCTATGCCGAAAATGGATATTAATACCCTAAAAGCTGCCATTGCCAAATCGGATTTGCTAATCGGAAATGATACCGGACCAACCCATATGGCCTGGGCTTTAAATAAGCCATCAATCACTATTTTTGGCCCTACTCCTGTCAGTCGGGTTTATCAAACTGAGATCAATAAAGTGGTGAAGTCAGCTTCAAAAGTTGACCCCCTCAAACTTAACAAAAAAGATTTTTCTATCAGAGATATCAGCGAGAAAGATATCATTAAGATTGCAGCTGACTTGATTTAGTGACGGGTACCTCTAATAATTATATTGAACTCACTAGAGGTCTGACTGCCCTACTCTTACCTACGAAATGTATAATTAATAAAATACATCCTTATGAATAGTCTATCATTAAGATACCTTTAGAAGGTAAAGTCTACGAGACTAATCTACTTCTTACGACAAATTGGAACCTCTGTTAACCAATAAACTTTTCGAGCTAAAAAATGTATCAGGATTTTCTGAATATTTTAAAACGCAATAATAAACTTTCTGCCCCTGATTTGGCCAAAGTTAAACGATTGCAAAAAAGTGCCATGGAGCCTTTACCTAATTTGCTGATGAAATTAGGGTTTTGTTCCGAACGTGATATCGCTTCTGCTATGGCAGAATTAAGCCAATTAGAATTGGTAGAAGAATCAGAATATAGTACCCAATCCCCTTTTTCAGAGGATGTTTCTTTAAGATTTCTAAAAGAAAACCACATCATTGGTCAAGAAGAATCTGATGAGGCCATAACCGTCATTGCTATGGACCCGGAAGCAAAATTTAATTTTGATAGCTTATTTTTAGCTACGGGCAAGGACATCATCGTTAAAGTAGGTGTCAGTTCAGAAATCGATAAAGCTCTGGAAATTCAATATGGGGAAGGTAAATCCCAAATGGGGCAAATTTTTGATAGTCTAGATTCTGACGAAATCGCCGATGATGATATTGAGCATTTGAAAGACATGGCGAGTGAAGAACCCGTCATTAAAATGGTCAATTTGATAATGAAACGGGCATTAGAAACTAGAGCATCCGATGTCCACATAGAGCCTTTTGATAATGCATTAATTATCCGTTTACGCATTGATGGTGTTTTGCAGGATATTGAAGCACCCCCAGTTTCTTCTGTTGCGGCAGTGATTTCACGAATAAAAATCATGGCGAACCTGAACATTGCTGAGCGCCGTTTGCCACAGGATGGACGGATCAAAATGCAAATGCTCGGTAAAGAAATTGATTTAAGGGTTTCGACCGTACCTACTATGTACGGTGAAAGCGTTGTCATTCGACTATTAGATAAAGAGAATGCTGTACTTGATTTTACTCAATTGGGTTTTACAGGCAGAAATGCCGATGCCTTTATTGATATTTTATCCAGACCCAACGGCATTGTTTTAATTACTGGTCCAACGGGAAGCGGAAAATCGACAAGTCTTTATGCGGCATTAAAACAACTCAACAGTTCAGAAAGTAAAATCATAACCGTTGAGGATCCAGTTGAGTACCAAATGGACGGTGTCAATCAAATTCAGACCAAGCCTCAAATCGGACTGACATTCGCAACCGCACTTCGCTCAATTGTTAGACAAGACCCTGATATTATTATGATTGGGGAGATGAGGGATCTGGAAACTGCTAAAATTGCAGTACAATCAGCGTTGACAGGACATTTGGTGTTATCTACTCTCCATACCAATGATGCTGCAAGTGGAGTAACTAGATTACTGGACATGGGCCTTGAAGAATACCTCATCAGCTCAACGGTAAACGGTATATTGGCACAACGACTGGTTAGGAAATTATGCCCAAATTGCAAAAAACCACATCCAGTCAGTGAAGAACTGATCGAACAAATGCAATTGCGGAAATATCAACCGGAAGGAAAGATAGTCATGTATGTGCCGGAGGGTTGTGATGAATGTGCCGGTATTGGTTATCGCGGAAGGGTTGCGATTATCGAATTTCTAAAAATGACTGATCCAATCAGAGCCCTGGTTATGGTTCGAGCCATATCAGGAGATATCCAGAAACTGGCAGTCGAGGAAGGTATGTTAACAATGAATGATGATGGTATGGTAAAAGTTATCCAAGGAGTAACCACACTGGAAGAAGTAATGAGTCATGTATCCGTTGATAACATTTCCCAGCAAAACCAGGCATTATTACGAGCACGTAGTTTGATCGGTGTTGCCAAGAAAAAAATTGATATTTAGCAACATGTACCAAGTATTTTCAAAGGACGACGGGGAAAATCTGATATGACTTTGTTTACCTACAAAGCAGTCACCAGAGAGGGGGAAGTTGTTGAGGAACACAAAGAAGCTGCCGATGAAAAAGCATTAATTCAGGCTCTACAGCTTGACGGTATGATGCCCATCAAAGTATCTCAGGCTTCATCAAACCCCCTATATCTATTAAAGATGGGTAAGGACGCCAACAAATTACCACAAAAAGATATATTGCTTTTTACCGGTGAGTTAGCCACTCTATTAGGCGCTGGATTGCCTCTGGATAAATCATTGCTGGTACTTATGGATTTAACTGAGGGCAATGAAAAACTGTATAAAATGATCAGCCAGGTTCTTGATCGGGTAAAAGGCGGCTCACCCCTGGCAGATGCGCTGGAAGCGCAAACCAACATTTTTAGTAAATTTTATTTGAATATGATTCGTGCTGGAGAGCTTGGCGGCAGTCTGGAAGATGTATTAAATCGCCTGGCAGAATATCTGGATCGATCCAAAGAGCTAAAAGACACCGTTGGCACTGCATTAATTTATCCGGCAATCTTGTTAGTTATGTCAGCAGCTTCAATTTTCATGATGCTGGTCTTTGTCGTTCCCCAATTTTCTGAAATGTTCGAAAGTGCTGGGAAAGAATTACCACTTTCAACTCAATTTGTTGTTGGCTTAGCTGAATGGCTGCAAAAATATTGGTGGGTAGTTATTTCCACCATACTTTTTTTGATAGCATTTGTTAACTATCAAATGATTGACCCAGTAAGAAAAAAACGCTGGGACAATCAGATTTTAAAATTACCTCTGGCTGGCGAGATTGTTTTGAATATGGAAACTGCCAATATTGCCCGAACTATGGGAACTTTATTGGGTAATGGGGTTTCAATATTAACAGCACTGACGATTGTTCAGGAAACAGTTGGTAATTTAGTACTGGCCGATGCAGTTGGTGAAGCTGCGGTAAAATTAAAACAAGGACAAAATATGTCTACAGCCTTGATTGAAAGCGGCCAGTTTCCCAAATTGGCAATGCAAATGATTAAAATGGGAGAAGAAACTGGGCGCTTGGAAGAAATGTTACTGCGAGTAGCCAATATTTACGATAAACAGTTGCGCGTAGCTATACAACGAATGCTTGCCTTGTTGGAGCCAGCAATTATTGTTTTTCTAGGCTTTATAATTGCGGGCATCATTGTTTCAATTTTGATGGCCATATTAAGTGTTAATGATTTAGCATTTTAGGGGGGAAAGTCTGTGAAAAACTGCTTTCTCTTGGTTTAACAGTAAATTAAGTTCACTACTGTATGGTTCCATTACTATGTATTTTGAAGCCAAACAGTAGCAATTTGGATAGTCACCTTGATTTTTGGAGTTATTGAGAAAAATTATGAAAAATTGTAGAAAAATGGCAGAACAGGGTTTTACATTGCTCGAGATGTTGGTGGTGCTAGGAATTATTGCCATGCTGGCAGGATTAGTTGGTCCTCAGGTTATGAATCAACTGGGTGGCGCAAAAAGTAAAACGGCCAAAGTACAGATAGAAGAGTTATCTGCTGCACTGGATATGTATAGTATGGAAGTTGGTAAATATCCTACAACTGAGCAAGGTCTGCAGGCATTGATAGAAAAACCCGATGATGCAAAACGCTGGAATGGTCCCTATTTGCGCAAGAATAAAATACCTCAAGATCCGTGGGCTACTGATTTTATCTATGCTTCCCCTGGCCAGAAGGGCAAGTTTGATTTGTCTTCCTATGGCGCTGATGGTAAAGAAGGCGGCGAAGGAGAAGATCAAGATTTAGCTAGCTGGGATTAAATTCATTGCACAGCTACCTTTGCGACTTTCCACAGGGAGAACTTTACTGTTAGCAGCAATACAGAAACAATTTGTGCTGTCTGCGGTCCGCACATTTCGGTACCGTAATCTTAGCTAACAGACTGGCTTTTTTATCTCCGCAACCCTTATACCTTAACCCCGTGAAATATTAAAGATGAAGCAACAAGGCTTTTCTCTGATAGAACTGACTATAGTGCTGGTTATCATGATTGCGGGTGTTGCTTTAGTCGGACCTAATATTTCTTCCGGCAGAGGTTCTTCGCAAATAAAAGCTGCGGCTAGGGATTTTGCCTCAGCATTGCGCTATGCAAGAGGCCAATCAATCATAAGTCACGAAGAAGTCTTCGTTAGTCTTGACCTAGATAATAACGAATATCAATTAAGCAATAGAGAGAAGATCTATCAGGTAAATGAAGAGATCGAAATTTCACTGGTAACGGCTCAGTCAGAACAAACTGGGGAGGGCCAAGGCAATATTCGTTTTTTCCCCGATGGTTCTTCTACCGGAGGCCGGATTACCCTGGCTAGCGGTGATAATGAATGGCTGGTCGATGTTAATTGGCTAACCGGGCATGTGCAATTAATCAATGAATAAAAAGCAACAGATTACTGATCAAGAGGGGTTTTCCCTATTGGAAATCCTAGTCGCTTTTTCTATTATGGCTTTGTCTATCGGTATTTTGCTAAGTATTTTTTCCAAAGGAATTCATACGGCTACTTTGTCAGAAGAATACACCACCGCCGTACAAATTGCAGAATCATTATTGGCTAAAGTAGGTACAGCAAATGAGTTGGTTGAAGGTCAGTTTCATGGCACCCAGTTTGAAAAATATCAATGGACTATTACCAACTATCCCTATGATATTTTTCAGCAGCATAATATAGAACTCGGAACTAAAAGTGCTTTCAAAAACCCACCTAAAGTTGTTGTTTTCCAGGTTATTGTTAAAGTTGCCTGGAGTGATTCTGGTGATGAAAATGAACGTTATATTGAGTTAAATACGCTGAAATACAGCACCGAAGAATCATGACTAAAAAATTCGGTTTTACCTTGATCGAAGTACTAATTGGTATGGCACTGCTCAGCATTATGATGTTATTGCTGTTTGGTAGTTTGAGAATTTCGGTTCGTAACTGGGATGCTGGTGAGAAACGTATTGCAGAAGTCAGTGAAACGGCAGCAGTGCAAAATTTTTTTCAACGCTATTTAACTGCGGTGAGACCTTTATGGGATGATTTTTCAGAAAAACAGCCTAAATTCAGCTTTCAAGGGGAAAACCGACAGTTGAGATTTGTTGCTCCATTACCCGCAAGTGCTGGCCGACAGGGCTTACAAGTCTTTTCAGTTAAACTAAAGAAATATGCAGAAAGCGATAGTCTAGTCGTTAGTATTTTGCCTTTTTTTCCGATTGAAGATGGGGAAGAATGGAAAAATGAGGAAGTTACACTCGCAGAAAAAGCGGGAGAATTTAAATTATCCTATTTTGGCGCAATAGAGGATGATGAGCCTTCATGGCACGATCAGTGGTTGGAACAAATAAAATTACCTTTACTGGTAAAAGTGGAAATGGAATTTGATAATGGAATGATTTGGCCAGAACTGGTAGTAGAACTTAGATTAAGTTCGTCTAAATCATCCGATAGGGACGATTTGGACGATTTGGACGACTTAGATGAAGATTTGTTATAGCAAACAACAGGGAGTGGCATTAATATTGGTGTTGTGGGTTATATCCCTGCTAACCATTATGGCAGGTAGTTTTGCCTTGAGCATTCGGCGTGAAGCTTCTGTGATTGGTAGTATCAGAGATAATGCTGAAGCGTCTGCAATAGCAAGGGCGGGTATTTTGATAGCACAACAGATGCTTTTAAATCCCGACAAAAAAGAACGCTGGTTGGCAAATGGTACCGTTTATCCCATTGAATATGCCGACACAGAGATTAGAATTAAGATTTATAGTGAGCAGGGAAAAATTAATATCAATAAGGGAAATAAGAAGTTATTAAAAAAACTGATAAAATATATAGGTTTGGAGGATGAAGAAACATCAAAAATTACTGATGCTATTCTGGACTGGCGAGATAACAATGAGCTAGTCAGACTTCATGGCGCAGAAAAAGATCAATATGCTGATGAAGGACTTAAATATAAACCCAGAAACAAACCCTTTCAAAGCATTGAAGAATTGCAATTGGTTTTGGGCCTGAATGGAGAAATTTTTCGTGAAATTGAATCTATGATTACCATTTATTCAAATAAAGGTAGCGTTGACAAGAAGTCAGCATCAATAGAGGTATTAAGCGTTCTGGCCGGCAAGACAGCGGAAGAACAAGATAAAGATACAGAATCTTCTCAGGAACCGGAGGAGAATGGGCTATTTGGTTCTGAAAAAAAACAACCAGCGACGACAACGCAAGGGGCATTTACAGTTATTTCTGAAGCAAGACTGATAAATGGTGCAAAATCCAGGATAAAAGCTATTATTAAGAGACAAAGCACAAACGATAAAGGCAAGCCTTTTTTGGTATTGGCATGGACCAAACACCTTGGTACAAAAGAATCTCTATTTGAAGCAAAATTAGAACAGTAAAATAAAAAAACGGCGAAATGAGTAATTTGGAGCGAAGTATAAGAGATTTTTTTCGTTGGTGGGGTAACGAACTGGCTTTTTTAGTACCCGAGCCGCTCAAACTAGTTTTTAATGAAAACAAAGGTGAATTTATTATTCATCCTGAAGGGGACTTTATTCGAATTGTTTATGTCCTTAACGGCAATGAAGAAAAAATAGGCGTTTTCGAACTCAATGAATTAGGTAAAGCAGAATACATTTCCTTTGCTGAAGCAGATAGCCGGTCGGAACATTCCAATTTTGTGATCAGGTTATCTAAACAAGATGCCATTGAAAAAATCATATTCTTACCCTCCGCTGCTGCAGAGGGCGATCTTCACCAGGTGGTATCTTATGAATTAGATAAGCTGACACCATTTAGAACTGAACAAGTCTATTTCGCAGCAAGGCGAATTGATGAAAGAGGTTCAGAGCACCAAATAAAAGTTCAGCTAGTGATAGCGCCCCGTGAAAAACTAGATACTGTTTGTAAGGAATTACGTGGGTGGGGACTGATGCCCACTGTAGCAGATTTTGCAGGGGCCCCAAACAATTTTAAAAAGGATCTTGAAATTTATAATTTACTACCTGAGTGGGCAAGAGCCCAAGATCATATGTTAGCTCAAGTTGCAAATTATGCTGTGTATGGTTTGTTGCTAATACTATTTGTTGCTGCCCTGGCCGTTCCTGTTTGGCGTGAAGCCAGAGCAGTCGAGCAATTGAAAGATGAAATTAGCATTGTTAGTAGAGAAGCCTCCCAGGTGCAAAATTTGCGTAATGAAATTGAACAACGTCAGGAAAAAACAGCTCGTTTGTTAACTAAGAAAACCTCATCCGCATCAATCGTTGAAATGTTGGAGAAGCTAAGTAAATTGATCGCTAACGATACTTGGCTAAAGCATTTAAGGTATTCAGATGGAAAGTTGCAAATTCAAGGGCAATCACCCACCGCTTCTTCCTTGATTAGTGTGTTAGAGGGAGCGAAAATGTTTAATAGTGTTCGATTTGTATCTCCGGTTACGCAGGACAGGCGGACCGGCTTAGAACGTTTCCAGATTTCTGCTGAAATTGCTAAAGGGGAGAAAAATGCTAGCGCAACTAGATAATCAGCAACAACGCTGGCTTGCTCTGGGATTACTAGCAGCAGTCATATTATTTATTACTTTAGTTTTGATTGTACCTCTGATTAGCGCTGGGTTCGAATATAACGAAACCAAACAGGATCTGGCCTTTCGTCTTAAACGCTTCAAAGCAGTCATAGCCAGTAAAGATAAGGTTTTCGCTAATGCTGAAAAGATCAAACGGCAATTTGCAAAACAACAATACTTTAGTGATCGTGAAACCGTGGCCTTAGCTTCCGCTGATCTACAAAAATTTATTAAAACTACGATTTCAAGGGCGGGTGGACAGTTAACGAGTACTCAGGTCTTGCCCAGCAAAACCGAGGATGACATCACCCGTATTACTGTAAAAGTAAGAATGAATGGAAGTATTGAAGATTTACGTAGCATTTTATACGACATCGAAATGTCAAAACCGCTAATGATTGTTGAAGAACTGGATGTCAGACCTGTAAGAGGCAGACGTAACAGAAAAACCCGAAAAATAGAGCCTAGCAACAAAATGAATGTCAATTTTCAGGTAGCCAGTTTTATGAGAATAAAAACATGAAGACAATTTGGTCGGGCTTGAATATTAAACTGCTCTCTTTACTATTGGTATGTTGCTTAGTATTGGCGGCAATCGTATTGGGAGAGTGGCTGTACGCAAATTATTCATATCAGAACCTTTTAACTTCGATTGAAGATATTGATGAAGTGGCGGACGAGATTGAAACCATGCCAGAAATCAAGTTGGCCGAAAAGCCCCAGGAAAGTTATTCAGCTATGGTGAATCGTCCATTATTTACTGAAGGCAGAAAACCGGTCGATGAAACTGAGGAAAATAATACTGTGCAAGCGTTTACAGGCAATATAGAACTGATATTAACAGGACTGGTGGAAACACCCGAGGGGATTACCGCCATGCTTCAGGACAAAAAAAATAATAAACATTATCGCGCCAAACAAGGGGAAGAGGCTCAAGGATGGGAAGTTACCAAGATTGAGACCGATAAAGTGATTGTAGAACAAGGAAGCAATCGAAAAGAATTAATACTGCGGAAACCCAAGCTCGTGCAGCCTTCACTAACTCCGCCTAAAATGAAGACGCCCAGAAGACCCGCTAGAAAACCAAGAACTAGAAATCGGTCTGAACAGCAATCCATGAATATCGAAAATAATGATCAACTGTAAAAAGAATGAAGCTATGAAACATTTACTAATAATCCTTGCCAGTATTGCATTCCTATCTTCATGTGAGCATTTGGGTCCTCACCCTAATAAAAAAATGCCGCTGGTAAATGTAAAAGGCCCTGATAAAAATCTTTCCAAAGATTTAGTATTAGACCAATTAAGTAACGAAGCTTTAGCTGATGATGCTGACAAAAAATTGAAAGATGAATTTTATCGAGGAACCGGCATATTTGTCAAATCAACTGGAAAATCGGGAAAACCTAATAAAAGTTCAGCATCCGGTAAATTTACGCTTAATTTTGAAGATGCCGCACTTAGCGAAGTTATAAAGGTAATTCTTAGCGACACCCTCAATGAAAGTTATATGGTGAGTCCTAAGGTGATTGGTAAAGTCACCTTACAAACATCCAGGCCTCTTACGAAGGAAGAATTGTTACCCACACTGGAATTGTTATTACAAGTTAATAATGCAGCATTAATTCGAGACGGCACAATGTATCGAATTGAACCCTTAAATAGCGCATTGAAAGGTGGCGTATCACCAGGTCTGGCCCGAAAAGCGTCTTCTTCCGGCTTTCAAGTGCAAATTATGCCATTACAGTATGTCAGCGTCGAAGAAATGCAGGATATCCTCAAACCGACGGTATCAGCAACAGCCATTGTCAGAGCAGACAAAGCCAGAAATTTATTAATGGTGGCAGGAACAGCAAAAGAATTAGAAGGCATAAAACAAACAGTAGCAACTTTTGATGTTGACTATATGCAGGGAATGTCTTTCGGGATTTTCCCTCTGCAAAATAGCGATGTAGAAACGATCAACAAAGAATTAGAAGAGGTTTTTAATAGTGCTGACGGCAATCCGATGGCCGGAATGTTTAAATTGGTCCCCCTGGAACGTTTAAATGCGATTCTTGTGATAACACCCCAGCCTAGATATCTCGATAAAATAAAGTTATGGATTACTCGTCTGGATAAGTCTAGCAGCTCTGCTGGAGGCGGTGTTATTGTTTATCGAGTGCAGCATGTTAAAGCTCTCGATTTGGCAGCCACTTTGAATGAAATATTCACAGGTGGAGAAAAGAAAAAAACCAAAAAACCAACTGTTGCGCCAGGTCGAACAGCCACCCGAATAAGCAGCAAGAAAAAGAAAACGACAAACAGTAAGACAACCCAAAGGACGACTCCCCGTAAACAACCGAGTGCAACTGATATTTCTGGCATCAATGATGTCAGGATTATTGCCGATGAGGCCAATAACACCATCATTGTTGTTGCAACCCCACAAGAATATGAAACCATTAAGGCAGTAATTAAAGAGTTGGATGTAATGCCTTTGCAAGTGTTGATTGAAGCGACGATTATTGAAGTAAGATTGAGCGAGCAGACAAAATATGGGGTTAGTTGGGGGTTTGGTAGTGCAGGTGCAGGAACAACGACCACCACCGATAGTGATGGAAAGACAACGACAACAGGTGAACTTGTAAGCAAAGGATTGGCTCAATTGGGAACCTTGGCAGCTACTGGGGCAAGCTCAGGAGGTTTTTCCTATTTGATTAGTAATGCTAGCAATACGGTACAGGCAGCAATTGATGCATTTGGAAAAGATGATAATATCAATGTTCTGTCTTCGCCTTCATTACTGGTTTTAAATAATCAGGAAGCGCGAATAAATGTTGGGAATCAAGTCCCCATTCGTACCAATGAAACTACAAATCTTGGTTCTGGTATTGATAATACTACAGCAGTTAGTAGTGGCATAGAAACGGCAGATACTGGAGTAGAATTAAAAGTTACGCCAAGAGTGAATGCCAATGGTGTTGTCATTATGGAAATAGAACAGAGCGTGAAAGAAGCTAAAGAAACCGATAGTTCTGAGATTGATTCTCCAACTATTCTTAATCGTGAAATTAATACGACTGTAGCTGTACATAGTGGTGAAACAGTGATTTTAGGTGGATTAATTAATGAAAAATATACCGATGATACAACAGGGATACCCTGGTTGAAGGATCTTCCTTATATCGGGCCTTTGTTTGGTGTGACTGATCGTATAAAAGAAAAAGATGAGCTGATTGTTTTGATTACTCCCAGAGTGGTGCAAAATAAGGAAGATGCTAGAAGAGTGACCCGAGAATATCAGCTAAGATTACCAAGTTTATATGAAATCGAAGATAATCTTAATGTTATTAGCGATGATTTAAAAAATTGGCATGACCATGATAATAATCCCAATTAAATTATTAGTTTTTTAGAGCCCGGATCTTGATATCCTGGGAATACGAATTTTCTAATTGAAAAAAGGACCAACGTATCACTACCTGAAATAGTAAAATTACCGGGATTTTCTCTATTCGTTTAGTAGCGTGGGAGCTAATTATTTTAGCTCCCAATTTCCAGTTATTCTTTTATCAGTCTATTCCCCCCATTGATATAATATTTTTCCTCAATCATCAGTAGGAAATCACAAGGAAGATGAGTGAGATAAAGGGGTTTTAGTAGTTCTGGCTAGCTTCCCAGCCCCGGCTTTTCGATATAGGTTAAAGCCAAATAAGTCCGACTAATACATAATACCCAGAAACCAACCATCCAGAAAGGTTCATAATTCTCGGTTTTGTAAGCTTGTAGAAAACCTTATCCCTAGAAAGGTCAGTTGGATCTCAGTCTGATAGACTGACTTTGTGAATTTATCTCATTTCATATTGGATAAGACTCAATATTGATTAATCTTGCCACAATCAATACAATACCTAGTTTTGTCTTGAATTGCCGTTGTCAGGTAATATTTTATTTATAGTTGAGTATAACAATGAAAGCTTGTGAAAATTGTAGTTCCGATCGCGTCCAAATTGGCGAAAACCACAAAAAACTATCTTCTTTTAAACAAATATGGGGTGTGGCTTTAGTTTATGTACCGATAATCACCCTCCCTTTTGTGTTTTTCAGTGCCTATGCAACCTATCTGCATTTGAAACTAATGGGTGCAACCAACATCAAAAAATATTCTGACTTTCTTCCAGATAGAAAAAGCCATCGCTATACGATGAAAAATCAGATAACGATGAAGCCGGGCTACAAATTGAGTCCTACCCAAACAAAATTATACTGGATTTTGAACTGCACCTGGTATTGCCCAAGCAGTGTAGCGTTGTTTGAATGGCATACTTATCTAGTGAAGCTGGTAGAGAACTGGTGGTGCCCTTTCACTCATCAAACCAAAGAAACTTACAAAAACGCTTCCATTGATAAATCCTTTTGGCATATTTATCCCGATGAAGTTAAAAAACTGGAACCCGAAGATAGAGATAACCCAATATGGAATGATGCAAATGATTCTAAGTCTGTAGATGCAGACAGTAAAGATAAATAGGTACTAATTAAAATAATAAAACTAGAGGAAAAATAAGCATGTGTTGGAGTGGTGAAGCATCTGGAGTTCTTGCTGTTGCTGGATTGTCGACAGCCGTTTACGTTTATCGAAAGGGGGAATCTAGTGAGCTTTGGATTCCGTTAGTCTACTTTTCTTTAATGGAATTATTACAGGCTCTTACCTATATCTATATCGACGAATGTAATTTGCCTCAGAATCAGATATTGACGCTTTTTGGCTATCTGCATATTGCATTTCAGCCCTTTTTCGTCAATATGGTGGCAATGTATTTTATACCCAAAGAAGTAAAGCTAAAAATCAAGACAACCGTTTACACTCTTAGCGCCATTGCCGCTGTTGCCTTAATGGTTAAAATGTACCCTTTTGCCTGGGCGGGTGTTTGCAAAGTTGGGGTGGAAGGTTTTTGTGGCACCCAAACCTGCTCTGTTTCTGGCTCTTGGCACATCGCCTGGCAGTTGCCCCTCAATGGTTTAATGTCGGGTGATGTTTCCTGGCTGCCTGGCTATGAATGGGGGTTACACGTATTTGCCTACTCGTTGGCCGCATTTTATTTACCCATTGTTTATGGTTCGTGGCGATTTGTTGGATTTCATTATCTAATTGGACCACTAATTTCTGATATTATGACAGACGACCCAAATGAATATGCGGCAGTCTGGTGTCTGTTCTCTATCGCTCTATGTGTATCTGTGATAAAAACACCAATCAGAAAGTATTTACACGTAAAGAATTGGCCTTATTACAAGAAAATAGTGTCCGAATCCGACCCATCTTGAACAAACAATCTTTAGGAAAACGTGCATAGAAAACATACAAAGGACAAATCAATTCTCTAAATTGTTCCGTGCGCGTCTCTCCCCTCCTTGGCTGATTAGATAACCGCACATTGATTTCGGCCTTTGTTCTTGGCAGAATACAGACCCTGATCAGCACGCTCAAACAGGGAATCAAAACTATCCGTATCAAGGTATTGAGTTATCCCACAGGAAATGGTGACAGAGATAGCTTTACCCCCAGCATTAAAACCACTTTTTTCAATAATTGTACGAATTTTTTCTGCCATAATAAAACCGGATTCTTTGCTTGTATCTGGAAGCAGCATGACAAATTCTTCCCCACCAAATCGAGCCACAAAGTCCGTCTGTCGACAGTTTTTGGTTAATAGGCTGGAAATTAGCAATAAGGTTTTATCACCAGCCTTGTGACCATAATTATCATTGATCTTCTTAAAGTGATCCACATCCCAAATAATCATCGTTAAAGGAGTTTTGTAACGCTGCCATCGCGCAACCTCAGTGGATAATTGCTCTTCATAAGCTCGCCTATTAGGCAAACCAGTTAATTGATCTCTCAATGCTTTGTCACGGGCAATTTGCAACTTGCCTCTTAAATCTTTGGATTCAGACTCCATCACCTGAATTTTGGAGTTCATATTCTTAAGTTGGTTTTGCGTTTTAGTGTGTTGCTGGTCTTCCTCTTGTTTATGTTCGTTTATTTGTTGCGCAATTTCTTCAAGGCGTGTTGTGATTAATTGCTTAAGCAGGTCAAGACTAGTTTCATTCACCGATGATTGTTGCAAGTCCTTCATTTGTCTGGATACCGCTTGATCCAGTTTATTCCGGGTGATGGCATTTTCTTGGCTGGCTACGCTTGCACTAGAAGCATGGACACCCAGTTCGGTAAGCTGTCGCGTAATGCTGGAGAGAAAATCTTCAATGTCTTCCTGTTCTAAGGAAGCATGCTGTTTAATACTGAGAAGCAACTCAACCGATTTTTCCAAAACAACTTGAAAAGCTTCTGGATCTAATTCAGTTTGTAATTTATTTTTTAAAAGACTGGCCTGGCTATCATAATTTCCCGGAATTTTGGTACCTGCCAAAAGATGCAATAGTTGCTTACTTACAATAACTGTCTCAATTTTTTGTGCGGTATCATTTTTAGCTTTATCAAGCGGAAACGGCTCATCAGACAAGTGTAATAAGAGATCGGAAAATGTGTCCAGCTTATTCTTTAACTTATCGTTAGTTGCGCTATTTTTTACTAGTTTCTGGATACTTTCCAAATGAGGATCAAGGCCACTATTATATCCTTTGGCTGCTTGAGCAAGTCGAGTAACAATTTTTCTTAATACTGATTCTTTTTCTTGAAACAGTTGATCATTTTTTTCCTGTTCATCAAACAAATTATAATATTTATTTTTCCATTTTTCGATTTCATCATTATTTTTTGAATGAGTCATAACTAATCTTTATTACCCTCTATTGTTTAAACTATTCAGCTCATTCCAGGTTTGTGATTATTACGACAAGTACTAATTTTCTCTTTAGACTGCCCTGTACTCTTAAAATTTGATGCAACCTAAAATAGTCACTAAATAATCACCTTATTACTATTTTGTTAATTTTGCACTTTCTTGAGCTATTAATTTATTCATGACTTCAATCATTTTGTCATGAGAGCCGGCTAAACGAGCCGTGATTTTGTATTTGCCGTTAACAACGATTGCTGGAACCCCGGTTATCCCATAACGAGGAGATATGGCACGGCCCTGACGCATTCTGGCATCAATTAAAAATGAATTAAATGTTTCACGAAATTTGGATTCATCAACACCATGGGCAACAAAAAATTTAGCTAATTGATCTTCTGTCTCTAGTTTTTGTTTTTTGTTTTGAATAACGTCAAAGAAATCAGCATGTACTTTATCAACCACATTTAAAGCTTCAGCGGTAAAATAAGCTTTTGCATGCTTGCCCCACAGATCACTGAAAATAGCAGGTTGTCGAATAAAATGGACATTTTCCGGGAGACTCTGCTCCCATTTATGTAATTTTGGCTCGAAAGTATAACAATGGGGACATCCGTACCAAAAAAATTCGATCACTTCTACTTTGTTTGCTTCTTGAACCGGTTGAACTGTCGAAAGCTCTTCATAGCCTAGGGAATTGGCTTCTTCTGCATTGGCCAGGGTAGCAATGCTTAGTAGCAAAACTAAAAAAACATTTTTGATGCTTGCGTTAGTCATGTTGGTACTCTCCTAATTTTATGTATTGAGCTGTTTTTAAAGACTCAGCAGACTTATCTTAAGTTCCAGTTCATCGTATTTCGAATAGAAAATGGCCACAGATATCTGTGGCCATTCAAATTCGGAAATAACCCCATAATGGAATATAAGATGAGTGCGCTGAATAAGTTACACTATTTTTTCATCGAAATATGATAGGAAACGGCACGAATTTCCTCTTCGGTCATTTTTTTTGCAATCATGCTCATCATACTATCTTCTTGACCTCTAGCACCCGACTTGTAATCTGTTAATGATTTAATTAGATAGTCAGCATGTTGAGATTTTAATGCCGGAAAAGCAGCGGGTTTGTTCCCTTCCCCATAAGGGCCGTGACAAGCAACACAAGCCGAAACTTTTGTCTCTAGATTACCGTTACGATACAGATCACTACCTATTTTTAAAAGTTCATTGATATCCGGAGATTGCTCATCATTTCCGGATTCCTCCTCATTATCTTCATCTTCCTCGTCATCATCATCATCGTCGTTATTGAGGACAGGCAGATCATTCTTGGATATTTTTTGTTCCGCGTAGAAAGCTGCGATATCAGCCATATCACTATCGCTTAATCCCATTGCCATTGGCGCCATAGTGGCATCAGTTCTGGAACCATCCTTATAGGCTTGCAATTGTTTAACTAGATAGTTGGGATGCTGAGCAGCGAGTTTAGGGAAAAGTGGCATCATGCTATTACCTTTCTCCCCATGACAACCAGCACAAGAGGCAACTTTCCCTTTTCCGGCAGAAGCTTTACCTTCTGCAAGTAATGGGGTTGAAATGATGGATAATAAAGCGATGGAAAGTGCCAAGTTTTTTTTGTTCATCTGTTTCCCCTTTGGAAAATATAATTATTAGGAAATCAAAAAGTTGTATTGATATGCAATACGTTAGAATAACACTAGCGATTTTACTCTAAATAAGTACTCGACCATACTTTTTTAACAATTTTACGCTGGATTTTTTATTATATTCAAGGCGTATGAACAGGCGCATAGCGAGCTATGTAACTGTTTATACAACGCTGGAGATGATAAAAAAGACAAGTAAAATTTTAAAAAAGTATGGTCGCGTACTTAATACCCAAACGCGAGATAACGATGAATCCGATTTATCATCAAGCCCATTTTATGATTAGTGCTGCACAACTTTCAGGTGTGCCAGCAGACCAAGGTCTGGAAATAGCATTTGCCGGTCGTTCCAATGCTGGTAAATCCAGTGCCATTAATACCATAACACGGCAAAAATCTCTGGCGCGGACCAGTAAGACTCCAGGGCGCACCCAATTGCTTAATTTTTTTGCAATCAATGAGGATCATCGATTTGTGGATTTACCGGGTTATGGTTATGCCAAAGTACCAGAGAAAATAAAGAAACAATGGTATCAGTTGTTGGAAGACTATTTGCATAATAGAAAATCGCTTTGTGGCATCATTTTGGTGATGGATATCCGCCATCCTTTAACGAAGTTTGATTGGCAAATGCTTAACTGGTGCGAACATGCCTCTGTGCCTTTGCATATTTTGTTAACCAAAGCCGATAAGCTCAAATACGGCGCAGCAAAAAACACCCTGTTGAAAGTTGAAAAAGAACTAAAAACTCTTGAGTTGCCAGTTTCTATTCAGTTGTTCTCAGCATTAAAATGGATGGGTATTGATGATGCTCATAAGGTTTTTGATGATTGGCTGGGCCAAGCTGTCATTTCCTCGACTTCTGAATGAGATCATAGGCTTTACTGATTTTTTGGGTTTTTTCTTTAGCCAAAGTCATCATTTCTTCGGGTAGGCCTTTAGCAACCAATTTATCCGGATGGTTTTGATTCATCAGCTGCCGATACGCTTTTTTTACTTCAGCATCACTGGCTGAGACATCAATCCCTAATATTACATAGGCATCTTGTAA
>VAPK010144784.1_pt1 | contig 17522 bp, 9 predicted proteins | sample 3395031 | NCBI WGS metagenome assembly VAPK01 (sample SAMN08290443, study PRJNA428436) | hydrothermal vent metagenome | isolation source: Deep-sea hydrothermal vent chimney 1 | place: Pacific Ocean: Juan De Fuca Ridge
GTATAGGTTCATTGGGTTTTCTCCTTTTTGGTTTAGTCACCTTTCAGTTTAGCGAAAATGCTAAGCTGGGGGGAGAAGGCTCAATGAGTATCAAAGCACTCAACCAAGACGCGCAATAAATTGCTCGCCTGTTAGTTCAAACGTAGAACGTCTGCTTTCAATAAATTAAATACGTTGGAATATTATTCATAGAGTGACTGCTGCTGGCCGAGTGAAGACAGTTAATGAATAAATAACTTGGTTATACTAATATAAAGGTCGGCAGTCGACCCAAAGCGGACACTGGTTTCACAAAGCTCAAACGTATATCTGGCATGAAAGAAATTTGATTATTTAGATGACGCTAACTAGAAAATAGGATTTTACTGTGAAAATTGAGAAAATCTTAATTGAAAACTTCAAATGTTATAAAGGAAAATTTAAATTACCGTTCAATGATGATGTGAATATCCTCGTTGGCAATAATGAGGCCGGAAAGTCAACTATTATCGAAGCAATACATCTCGTTTTAACAGGGATGCTCAATGGGCGTTACTTAAAGAACGACTTGTCTCAATATCTGTTTAACAATGATATTGAAACTCAATATATTGAAAGCTTAAAAACAGATAAGCCAAAACTTCCTCCGTATATTTTAATTGAATTATACTTTAAGGACGATAGTTCTCCGGAAGCTGGGATATTGAAAGGCAATGGAAACTCAGCCAAAGAAGACTCTCCTGGAGTTTTGTATGAAATATTTTTTGATGAGGTTTATAAACCGTTGTACGAAGATTTAGCTAAAAGAAAAGGTGAGATTAATACCATCCCCATAGAGTATTACAAAACTTCGAGGCGATCCTTTGCTCGAAAAGAAATCACATCACAGAGCATACCGGTTAAATCGGCATTAATAGATTCCTCCGGAAACAAAAACCAAAATGGATCAGATGTCTACATCTCCAGAATTATTAGAAACAACTTAGAGGACAAAGAAAAAGTCGACATTTCACAAGCCCATCGACAGATGAAAGAAACATTTATGGGACATCCTTCTGTAAAAAGTATCAATAAGAAAATTAATGACAATGCACTAATAACAGATAAGACCGTCAAAATATCTGTAGATCTCGCCACCCAAAATGCGTGGGAGGCAAGCCTTATGACTTATTTAGACGAAATCCCCTTTCATTATATTGGTAAGGGAGAGCAAAGTATTCTCAAAACGGCGTTAGCTCTAGGTCACAGAAAATCCAAAGAAGCCAATATCATTTTGATAGAAGAACCTGAAAATCATCTATCTCATACTAAGCTCAATGAGCTTTTAGCGCGAATTATCTCCAGCCTAGAAGGAAAGCAAGTTGTACTGTCTACGCACAATAGCTTTGTTGCCAACAAGTTGGGATTACATAGGCTAATTTTGCTACATAACTCTAATGTAACAAAACTCAATGCTCTCTCTAGCGGTACAGAAGAGTTCTTTGAAAAATTGCCAGGTTATGATGTTCTGAGGCTGATATTGTGCAAGAAAGCTGTTCTGGTAGAAGGGGATTGTGATGAGCTTGTTTTTCAAAGAGCTTATAAAGAAAAAAATGACAGGCTTCCTATAGAAGATGGAGTAGATGTCATTTCTGTTGGGACATCCTTCCTAAGGTTTCTTGAGATTGCAGATAATGTCAAAAAAGAAGTTATTGTTCTTACAGACAATGATGGGGATGTTTCTGCACTTGAGAAAAAATATGAAGATTACATCGGTAAAAATAAGAAAGAGCATATCGATATTTTCTATGAGCAGACCGAGCATCAATACTCGGGAACGATTGAAAAATACAATAATAATACCCTTGAGCCTGAAATGCTACGTGCAAATGACCTCATGTCTTTAAGTAAAGCCATAGGTAAGAAAGAAGGTAAGTTTAATAAAGATGATGAGCTTCTTTCTTATATGAAGAACAATAAGACAAAATGTGCTTTGGAAATATTTAAATCCACAAGCCCTATTAAATTCCCCAAATACATTGAAAACGCTTTGGCTAAACTATGAGCGAGAATAAACTTTTAATAGCTGCGGCTGGATCAGGAAAAACAACTTATCTTGTTAAAGAGGCAACGAAAATCACGGAAACACGTGCTTTAATTACTACGTATACAGAAGCTAACGAATTAGAAATCAGGAAAAAACTTAGAGTAATTCCTTCAAACATCACTACTCAGACGTGGTTTTCATTTTTGCTTGAGCATGGTGTTCGTCCTTATCAGAGCTTTATTTTAGATAAAAAAATTAAAGGGATGCTTTTGGTCAACGAGGCATCAGGGATTAAATACACTAACAAGCAAGGTTTTCATGTTGGTTATAAAGAAGATAGTGAGGCTGAAAAACATTATCTTTCTGCAGATGATAGAATATTTTCTGACAAAATTTCTAAATTCATATGTGCATGCAATAAGAAGTCGAATGGAGCCGTGCTTAATCGGTTGAGGCAAATCTATACACATATATTTATTGATGAAGTGCAAGATTTGGCAGGTTACGATCTCGAGCTAATTAAGCTAATGATGAGGGAAGGAATAAAGGTTTACTTGGTTGGCGACCCACGACAAGTGACATACCTTACACACCACCCTAAAAAGCATCCAAAATATAAAGATGGAAAAATAAAAGACTTCATTGTTAACGAGCTTCCTAAAATAATCTCTTGCACAATTGATGAAGATACATTGTCTGTATCTCATAGAAACAATCAAGACATATGCGATCTTGCTTCAAAACTCTACCCTGATCTAGCAGCAAGTTCTCCGTGTGAATGTATTGATTGCGTAGCTTCTCGGCATGTGTCTAACAAAGGTATATATCTAGTCCATCCTGATCATGTTGAGAACTATGTCTCGGATAATAATACAGTCATACAACTCAGATGGGATAAAAGGTCTATGACTTCCCCATCAATAACCTCATACAACTTTGGAAATTCGAAAGGGTTGGGCTTTGATCATGTTCTTATTTACCCAACTCAAGATATGCACGGCTGGTTGTTTGATAATGGCGTAGATTTGAGTTCAGAAACTAGAGCAAAACTCTATGTGGCTATAACAAGGGCAAGACACAGCGTTGCTTTTGTGTCAGATATTAGCTCAAATGAATACGAAATCTACAAGCCTCAAGAATTTGTTAGCTTTGCATCTTAAAATAGATAGTTGAGTGCTTCTAGATGTCCGCTTTTGGCCGTTTGCAGACATGTTGCATGCACCGAGAACAAGTGCTTAACGATAAGCGAAGATTATATATTTAATAAAGAGGTTATATGGAAATGAAACAACTAATTGCTGCAGGAATGCTTTTCTTTATTAGTAATATGTTTTCCCTGACTTGGGCTATTTCTCCAAGTTTTGATTGTGCAAAAGCATCGCAAAGGGTTGAGCGTGTAATTTGTAAGTCAGACAAATTAGCCCGACAAGATTTAAAGCTTAATAAGTTATATCGTAATGTGTTGGATAAATTAACGAGCGACTTAAAAAAAGAAATTAAATCAGAACAGCGTAATTGGTTAAAAAAGAGAAATAAAGATTGCCAATTACGATATTCAGACACTGAGGAGTGCTTGCTAGAATTTTATAGAAAAAGAAATACTAGTTTATCTGCTCTGCTAGCTTTCGATTCATCAGATAGCTCTACCAATTCAGAACTTTCTATTTTACGAGTTACTCCACAAGGAAATGATGTACTTGCAGGTCAGCAGGTAGTTTTCCAGTTTGATAGGCCCGTTGTTCCTATAGGTCAAATGGCTCGTGAATCAGATGAAATTCCCGTTTCAATTACACCAACTTTAAACTGTGAATGGAGGTGGTTAAATACCAGTGCATTATCTTGTCAGCTTAGAGAAGAAGATAAGATGAAACAAGCTACTTTGTATGAAATTACGATGAAGCAGGGTATTAAGACAGAAAATGGAGCTCAACTTAAAACAACATTTAAGCATTCATTTACAACGACTCGACCAAAAATCACCTATACACGTTTTGTTAACTGGTTAAGTCCTGGTACTCCTTTGATTCAGGTTACCTTTAACCAGCCTGTTACAAAATCTTCCGTTGAATCTACTATGACTATGGCAGCTGATGCAGGTAAACCTATCAGTGTTATTGCCTATCCAGATAATTTACCAAGACAATTGCCTTGGTGGATGGCTATAACAAATAAAGACAAGCAGCCTAAAATCAATGATCAATTACAAAAAATTAATGGTGAAGAAGCACGAAAAGTTTGGGTAGTTGAGCCAACAAAAGAATTACCTCTTGATAGTTCAATTTCGTTTGATGTTTCACCGGGACTTAAATCAAGTACAGGCAAAGCAGAGGGTGTTGAATCACGTACAGTTGTTAGTTTTGATACATATCCAGAGTTTGAATTTATAGGGATTCGTTGCACTCTAGAAGGTGAAAGACAGGCTGTAAATATAACAGCTAGTCAACTAGGGAAACTGAAGAAAGATCAATCTATATTCACACGATGCGCTCCATTACGTCCGGTAGCTTTTATCTTTTCATCTCCAGTACTGACATCCATATTTAAGAAATATGTTGGTTTTAAACCTCGCTTGGATGGAGGTAGAAAAGATTACGATCCTTGGGAGAATTCTCATGACTGGTCTCGTCTTACATCTGCTCATAGAAGTGGACGCGAGTATCAAATCTGGTTACCTGAGCTTTTACAAGCTTACGAAATGTATTCAATTTTATTTGATACGAATAATCTTAAAGATGAATTTAACAGAACACTCAAAAATAAAATTTCATTTGATTTTTTCACCAGTCATAGACAAGCGAATTTAAAAATAAATCATCAATTTGCAGTATTGGAGAAAGGTGTAGAAAGCGAAGTACCTTTGTATGTGACCAACCTAGATGATGTGACGGTGACGTACAGTAAATTAGGTGATAAAAGTACGGAGAAGCACGTTGAGCAAAAAATCAATGTGAATAAGGTTGAAGATGTTTCTTATGCTGTTTCTATGGGGGTTCGTAAACTACTCGATAAAGATGACACGGGTATTATATATGCTGCACTTAGTCCAAATCCTACACCGCCAAACTGGTATAGAGACCCTAAGGTTTTAGCCCAAGTTACACCCTATCAAGTTCATTTTAAATTAGGTCACTTTAACTCTCAAGTGTGGGTTACTAAATTTTCTGATGGCGAAGAAGTTAAAAATGCAAAAGTCTCATTACTAATAGGATCGTATGAAGATCTTACCTCACTTACAGATTTAGATATTAAGTCTACAACAGATAAAAATGGATTAGCGATGTTCCCTGGGATGGAACAAATTGATCCAGATTTACAGTATATCTACGGCGGATATCGTGCCGGTAGACCTGGTTTTTTCGTAAAAATTGAACATGATGACGACATTGCTGTTTTACCGTTAAATAATAATTTTTCTATCAGAAGTAGAGGTTCGTGGTCACGGCAAAAAAAGAAAGGTGGACACACTCATACATGGGGTACAACCGCTCAAGGAATATATAAATTAGGTGATACCGTACAATTTAAAATATATGTTCGTGACCAAAGTAATAAACATTGGGTATCGCCGGTAAAAGAAGCGTACAAGTTACAGGTTACTGATCCTCAGAGAAAAACTGTATATGAAATTAATGATATCAAGTTAAATGAATTTGGCTCTTTTGATGGCGAGTTTACCGTTCCGGATCAAGGGGCGGTAGGGTGGTATAAGTTCAAACTTATGCCTGAAAAAAGAGTTAATGAAAAACGTTACCGATTCACATGGGCTCCAATGTCAGTGTTAATTAGTGATTTTACCCCCGCTCCTTTTAAGGTGAGTAATGACTTAAACGGTGATCTCTTTAAAGCCGATGATCAAGTTGAAGTCACTGCATTAGCCACTTTACATTCGGGTGGCCCATTTACAGATGCTGAGATTCGCTTAACTGCAAAATTGAAGCCGAAAGCTTTTATAACAAATAATCCTATAGCTTCAGGTTTTCGTTTTGGCAGTAGTAGTGGGAAATATTTAAATAGACAGCAAAGCAATCTATTAGATATCCGTGGGAAACTCGATGATTTTGGCCAGTATGAGAATGTTTTTGTATTGCCCGTAACAGATATTTATTTTGGCTCAATCGTTGTTGAATCAGCAGTTAAAGACGACAGAGGCAAATTTGTAGCATCCTCATCAACTGCAGACTATGCAGGCAGAGATAGGTTTGTTGGGTTAAGAAATACAAACTGGTTATATAAGAAAAATAAAATTGCAAAGCTTGAATCTTTGGTGGTTGATCAAAAAGGTAATTTAGTTTCAGGTGTGGATATCTCTATTACCATCAATCATCGAGAGTACAAAGCTTCACGTGTTAAAGGCCCAGGTAATGCCTATTTAACCCAAAATATTATGGAGTGGGTAGAAGAAACAAATTGTTCACTAAAAAGTAAAAAAGTTGCAAGCACTTGTGAGTTTAAACCCAAGAACCCTGGTTATTATCAATTTATAGCGACAATTAAAGACAGCAAAGAAAGAGACCATAAAACAACTCTGTATGGATGGGTAACAGGTAGTGGTAACGTTATTTGGGATCAATCAAATGATGCGACGTTACAAATCATTCCGGAACAAACTAAGTATAAGATTGGTGATACAGCAAGATATTTAATTAAAAATCCTTATCCAGGTGCTAAAGCGCTAGTAACAGTCGAACGTTATGGGATTTTAGATAGTTGGGTGGAGACATTAGAAACGAGTACACCCGTTATTAAAGTTCCAGTTAAACCAGATTACCTTCCTGGATTTTATCTATCTGTTGTCATACTTTCCCCTAGAGTTGAGAAACCGTTAGGCCCAAATAAAGTAGATTTAGGAAAGCCAAGTTACCGAATGGGTTATGTGAAAGCCAAGGTCTCTGATCCGTATAAGGAATTAGAGATAAAGGTTTCTACAGATAAAGAGGTTTATAAACCAAGAGATAAAGTAAAAGCAGAAATCAAAATAATTTCTAAGAATTTCAAAAAAGGAATGAAGTTTGAGGTTGCTGTTGCTGTTGTTGATGAATCTGTTTTTGCACTGAACCGCCATGGAGAAAACTATTATGATCCTTATGCAGGGTTCAATCGTTTAGATACTTTAGATGTTAAAAACTTTAGTTTAATTAGTAGATTGGTGGGTAGACAGAAATTTGAAAAGAAAGGCGCAAATCCAGGTGGTGGTGGAGGTGGTTCTGCATACTCTAAATTACGAAATAGATTTAAGTTTGTGAGTTATTGGAATCCTTCTATTAAAACTGATTCTAACGGAAAGGCACAAATTGAGTTTGATGTTCCAGATAACCTGACAGGTTGGAGAATATTTGCATTCGCTGTTACAGAGGATGACAAAATGGGCTTAGGTGATGTCAATTTTAAGGTAAACCGTCCTACTGAAATTAGACCTGTTATGCCTAACCAAGTTATTGAAGGTGATAGTTTTAAAGCAGGCTTTAGTGTTATGAACCGCACAAAACAACTTCGAAAGTTAAAAGTTGATGTGATTGTTGATGGTCCTCTTGCTTCTGGCAAAAAAATGGAGGTCTCCTATAATTTAGATTTAGCTGCATTTAAGCGTAAAACGATTTGGGTGCCAATAAAAACAAAAGGTAGTGGAGAGCTGAAATTTATTGTTGACGGCAAGGATAAAGTAGATGGAGATGCTGTTGAACATACAATGCCGGTTAACAAACGTCGCTCTTTAGAAACAGCTGCAACATATGGAACGACTACCAATGATTCAGTCAGTGTGTCAATCAAAGTGCCTAAAGGCATTCATACTGATGTGGGTTATATTGGTGCAGTATTATCTCCTTCTATTATTAGTAATTTAGATGGTGCCTTTAAATATGTAAAAGATTATCCCTATTTTTGTTGGGAGCAACGACTGACTAAAGCTGTAATGGCAAATTCCTATACTGAACTTAAAGAGTATTTAAATAAAGAAACTATATGGGCTAGTCCAAAAGAAGATGTTTCAAAGGCGTTAAGTGCTGCTGCAAACTTTCAGGCTCCAAATGGAGGCATGGCATACTGGGTTCCCTCGAACTCTCATGTGAGTCCCTATCTTTCGGCTTATACTGCAATAGCTTTCAATTGGTTGCGTCGTGATGGTCATAAAATTCCAAATAAAGTTGAAGAACGTTTACATGACTACTTGTTGAATTTGTTGCGACGTGATGAATTCCCAACTTTTTATAGTAAAGGGATGTCTTCATCTGTTCGAGCTGTGGCACTAGCAGCATTAGCTGAGTCAGGTAAAATTACTGCTGGAGATATTGAACGCTATGAAAGGCATGTTCCAGAAATGGATTTGTTTGGTAAATCTCATTTTCTACAAGCCGCAATAAAAACCGAAGGTGTTGCTAAAAATATAATAAGTACAACAACGAGTTCGATATTGGGGCATGCAAGTCAAACAGGTGGGAAGTTTCAGTTTAATGAACCATGGGATGATAGCTATAAATATATATTGGCGACACCTATGCGTTCTAATTGCTCGGTATTAAGTAGTCTTATTTCGGTTCAGGCAGAATCAAGCAATGGAAAATCAGTTGGAGATATTCCTTTTAAACTGGTAAGAAGTATTACACAGAGTAGAGAGGATAAAGATCACTGGGAAAATACGCAGGAGAATGTTTTTTGTCTCAATGCTTTGATAGATTATGCTTCCATTTATGAAAAAATAAAACCTTCTATGAAAGTTAAAGTTAGGTTTAATAACGAAGTTATAGGTTCCACTCAGTTTTCATCTAAAAAAGATCCTCTTGTTACAATTAAAAGAGGAATGCGTAAAACTGATGAAGGATTATCGTCTAAGCTTGAGATTGAAAGGGAAGGTGATGGGCGATTATATTATTCAGCAAGAATTGCCTATGACCTAAAAGAAGACAATGCATCGCGAATAAACTCGGGTATTGAAATCAGAAGAGAATACTCTGTAGAAAGAGATGGCGAATTCGTTATTCTAAATAGTCCTATGAATGTTAAACGTGGCGAACTCGTTAAAGTTGATTTGTTTATTTCAGTTCCAACTGCAAGACATTTTGTCGTTGTAAATGATCCTATCCCCGGTGGATTAGAACCAGTCAATACTGACTTAGCAACAGCATCTAAGGTAGATGCAGATAAAGCTAAAATAAAGTCAGCCAAGGAATCCTGGTTCTATAAGTTTTCAAACTGGTCATACTACGGTCGTTATTTCTGGAGTTTCTATCATAAGGAGTTAAGACACGATTCTGCAAGGTTCTATGCAGACTATTTACCAGCAGGTAACTATCAGCTTTCTTATACATCTCAAGTTATTGCGGAAGGTGATTTCACCGTTATGCCTGTTCATGTTGAAGAAATGTATGATCCTGATGTATATGGAAAAGGTCTTCCTGCAACATTAAAAGTGAATGAGTAGAGTGCCTTAAGGATATGACTAAATATTTGACAAGGAGAGGTGGTCTCATATCTTTCGCTTTACTCAGCTTAACTTTATTGGTTGCAACGTTATTGTCTATGAAGGAGCTTCCAGAAAGTCTGGTTGAACATGTTAATGTAATTAAAAAAAATGTATATCTTGACAGTCTTGGCAAGCAGTTAAATGTTACATATGAAAATGACTGGAATATACATGATGTTGTTAAGCTGCATGAGATCCCTGAATTTTTGACAAATGCAATCATTCTTTCTGAAGATAAAAGATTTCATAGTCATGGAGGGGTTGATTGGTTTGCTCGACTAAATGCACTAAAGAAAAATATTCTTGCAGGGAAAGTGGTTAGAGGTGCAAGCACAATAACTGAGCAAGTTGTAAGAATGATTCATCCAAGACCAAGAACATTCTGGTCAAGATGGATAGAGGGTTTTGAAGCTATGTCATTGGAACATAGATTCTCAAAACTTGATATTTTAGAATATTATGTAAATCAAGTTCCCTATAAGGCAAGACGCAGAGGCGTGGTTCAGGCTTCAAGATATTATTTTGATAGGGATGTTTCGACACTAGATAAAAAGGAAATGTTAGCTCTCTCTGTTCTCGTGCGTTCACCAACGTGGCTAGACCCAGCAAAGCAGAAGTCTAATTTGGATTGGGCGATTGGTAACTTGGCAAACAGGCTTGGGATGTCAAAGGAAAGTATTCAAAAATTTAGCAAGCATAGGATTGCTTTACGTCAACTACATGCTAAACCTGATATGTCACATTTTATTGGCTTTGCAGAAACGCAAAAGAATAAAGCTTCTTATGCGGGAACGATAAACACAACGATTGATATTGAATTGCAAGTTAAAGCACAGAAAGTTCTTGATAATATACTAGATAGGCTAAATAAATACAATGCTGAAAATGGAGCTGTGCTCATTGTTGATCATGAAACAAATGAAATTATTTCCTGGGTTATTGGGTATGCAGGTGTAGATGGTAAAAAATATAATAAGATAAATGCTGTAACTGTTAAACGTCAACCTGGTTCTGCACTTAAACCTTTACTGTATGCAAAAGCAATCAAAGATGGATGGACGGCGGCGACAATGTTGGATGATTCACCTCTTGAAGAAAGTGTAGGCTTGGGTATGCATACTTATCATAATTACAGTCGTGATCACTATGGATTAATTTCTCTTCGAGAATCATTAGGGAACTCACTTAATATCCCCGCAGTTAAGGCGATACAGTATGTCGGGACGGGAAATTTTTTAAAATTTTTACGTGAGCTAGGTGTTAAAAGTCTATCTGCGCACCCTAATGTCTATGGGGATGGCTTGGCTCTCGGTAATGGTGAATTGACACTTTATGAACTGGTTCAAGCATATACTGTAATGGCGAGAATGGGTGATTATAAACCTCTTTCATTTGTTGATGGTGAGCATATTAATAATGGATCACATCGGGTTCTCTCTGAAGATATTATGAGTCTCATTGCAGATATCATGTCAGATCCGTCAGCTAAAGAAAAAGAATTTGGTTTGGATTCAGTTTTAAATTTTCCGTATCAAACAGCTGTTAAAACAGGTACTTCCAGCGATTATCGTGATGCATGGGCAGTCGGCTTTAATGATAAGTACACGGTTGGTGTTTGGATTGGAAATCTAGATTACTCCGAGATGAATGAGGTCACAGGTTCATCTGGTCCTGCATTAGTTCTACGCTCTTTATTCAATGAGCTGAATAAGTTTAGAGAAGTCAGACCGCTTTATTTTAGTAAGAACTTAATAAGAAAACGTATATGTATTGAAACTGGACTGCTTGAGCGTGATGGGTGTCATGCAAAAGATGAATGGTTCATATCAGGTACGGTACCTACCGGTAGTGTGAAGTTGGCTTCTAAACTTAGAATCCGAAAACCTAGCAACGGCTTAATGCTTGCTATGGATCCTAGAATTCCAGATGAACATGAATATTTTGAATTTGCACTCACGGAACGAGCAGATATTAAAAATGTACGCTGGTACGTAAATGATAAACTGATTGCGGTAACTAATGGTCCAAAGTACAAGTGGAAAGTATCTAAAGGAAAGTATAAAACACGTGCAGAAATCATATTGGATGGAAATGATTCAATTATTAAAACAGCAGTCATTGAATATCGAGTTAATTAATATGAGTAATATTCAAATTATTGTTATTCTTTTTTCATCCGATGCGAGCACAGGTACCCGAGTTAGTGGACATTGAATAGAATAACGGAAAGCGAAGGGATGACTGCTTAGGCCGAAAGCAGTCATTTCTTAAGTTATTTTTTCCACTGTATTTTTTATAATACTGGCAAGTTCTCGTGTTGCCGGGCCGATATTCTGGGGGTGTCCAAAACTCATCACTAAAAATCCTTTGTAGTTTGAACCTTGCTCAAGCAACAGGGGTTTAAGATGACCATCGCCTAATGCTTCAACCAGGCGGTTGCTGGGTAACCAGCCAAAACCCAGACCATGTTCTATCGCACTCAGAGCACTATCAATGCTGCTTACCGTCCAACGGTCTTGAGAACTTAACCAACCAGCATCCATTTTTTCATGTTGCCCGGAATCACGTATGACCACATGTGTGTGTTGCGCGAGGTCAGCGGAGGTAATTTCACGATCAAGCTGGAGTAAGGGATGATCGGGACGTGCAACAGCAATAAAATCAATTTCAATGAGTGGATCAGCAAGAAATCCTGACGGTGTTTCAACACCAATAACAAGCTCGGCTTCATTACTTAATAGTGCATCATTAGCACCAGATAGAATGACTTCACGTAACTGTACCCGTGTACCCTGACTTTGACTGGCAAAGCGGGCGAGAGCACTCATTAGTAAGTCATTGGGAAAGGCGGCATCAACGACTAATTTGATTTCTGCCTCCCTTCCTTGTGATAAATGCTGGGCAAAGTTTTCAATTTCCCCGGCTTCTTCAATTAACTTGCGTGATCGATCTAGCAAAATCTGGCCTTGCTCAGTTAATAATGCCTTGCGACCCTCTATCTTTAATAGCGAGATGCCCAGTTGCTCCTGTAGACGAGACATGGAGTAACTGACCGCTGACTGGCTGCGATGGAGATAGGCGGCAGCTTGAGAATAACCGCCTTGCTCAATAATGGCCTGAAATACCCGCCATTGCTCTAGTGTCACACGAGGATAATTTTTCATTTCTTTAATGTATCAGTAAATTAGATGAATATCAGCAAATTATTGTACTTTTATATCTAAATAATTTGTATATGATGTTTGTAAATTATTATTAAAACAAGAAAGGAGCAGGAAAATGAATAAATATAGTAGCGTAGTAGCACGAGTATTACTGGCCCAGATTTTTCTATTAGCGGGTATGTCTAAAATCACCGCTTATGCAGGAACCCAGGGTTATATGGAATCAGTTGGTGTGCCAGGCATGTTATTGCCATTGGTGATTTTACTGGAAGTTGGTGGAGGTTTGGCATTAGTTGCAGGTTGGCAGACTCGGTGGGCTTCTTATGCCTTAGCTGGATTCACTATTATTTCGGCCATCATTTTTCATAATAACCTGGGTGACCAAATGCAAATGATTATGTTTATGAAGAATTTTGCCATTGCAGGTGGATTATTGTTGTTAGCTGAGCACGGAGCGGGTGCATTTAGTTTAGATAACCGTAAGTAATAAAAATCCGAAATACTGTCATTGCGAGCGATAGTGAAGCAATCTCTATATTTAGTGAAAATATTTTGAGATTGCTTCGATCAAGTTATTCTCTCGTAATGACAGTGACTTAACGAAAGGAAAATACAGTGAGCCTATTAATTAAAGGTGAGATTAAAGAAGACTGGTTTGATAAAGTCAGTGAAGACGGAGACTATGTCAGAAAAGACTCACAGTTCCGTAACTGGATTACACCGGATGGAAAGGCGGGAATAAGTGGAGTAAGCGGTTTTGCAGCTGAAAAAGATCGTTATCACCTTTATGTTTCTTATGCTTGTCCCTGGGCTCATCGTACTTTAATTTTTAGAAAGCTGAAAAAGCTCGAAGATATTATTACTGTCTCGGTTGTTCATCCGTTTATGGACAACCTGGGATGGGATTTCAAAGATGATTATCCTTCGGCAACGGGTGATACTTTATATAACTTCATGCGTATGCATGAAATTTATACCAAAGCACAACCTGATTATAGTGGCATAGTGACGGTTCCTGTTTTATGGGATAAAAAACAAGAGACGATTGTTAATAACGAATCATCAGAAATCATACGAATACTAAATAGTGCATTTAATCATTTGATTGATGATGAAGAAATACGCACACTAGATTTTTATCCGGAAAATAAACGAACTGATATAGATACAATAAATGCCAGGGTTTATGAAAATATAAATAACGGTGTATATCGAACAGGTTTTGCAACAACACAAAAACCCTATGAAAAGGCTTATAACAAATTGTTTAATGCTTTAGATGAAATGGAAGGCATATTAAGTCGACAACGTTATTTAACAGGTGATCAGATCACGGAAGCAGACTGGCGCTTATTTGTTACCTTAATACGTTTTGATGCCGTTTATGTTGGACATTTTAAATGCAATAAAAAGCGTATTTTTGATTATTCAAATTTATATAATTTTATGCTGGAGCTTTATCAGTGGCAGGGTATAGCAGATACCACCTTTATGGATCACATAAAATACCATTATTACTATAGTCATGACATGATTAATCCAGCTCGAATTGTACCTTTAGGACCCGATCAGGATTTAAAGCAAAAACACAACAGGGGAAATATGTAATGGATAATAATACGTTTATTAAACCTGCTATAGAAATGAGTGAAGGTGATGGTGTTGATGTAAATCGACTTTTCCCTGTTAGCGGCAAAATGATGAACTTTGATCCTTTTGTCTTATGGGATAACTTTAATCTTGGTCCTGAGCGAGGCTTTCCAACTCACCCTCATCGTGGATTTGAAGTGATTACCTATATGTTCACTGGCAGCATTGAACATAAAGATAACCTGGGAAATCACTCAACGGTAACTGCAGGTGGAGCACAACGTTTTACCGCTGGACGCGGTCTGGAACATTCAGAAATGCCAGATTCGAAAATTAATAGCAACGGCATTCAGTTATGGATTAATCTGGCTAAAAATAAAAAAGCAATAGAACCTGATTACCAGCAGGTTGATGAGAAAAATATTCCGCTGCTTAAATTCGAAGGCGGCAGTGTGAGAGTGATTGTTGGTGATGAGTCCCCGGTAAAGTTGCATACCCCTGTTCGATATTTAAGAGTTGATCTTGAGAGTGGATCGAAGTTAAGTGAAAAAGTGCCGGAAGATTTTCGTGGATTTATTTATATTCTTTCAGGCAAGCTTAGTGTGAATTCTGAAACAGTGAGTGAACGAGAAGCTTTTTTCTTTGAGAAAATTGAAACACTTGAAATTGAAGCGTTAGCAGAAAGTCATTTTATGCTTTGTATGGGCAGGCCGCATGGTGAGCCTATTCGCCAGTATGGCCCTTTCGTGGATTGAGTCTATGCACGAACAATATGAAGCCAAATAGCTGCGTTTACCCTCTATTTATTATAATGGTGGGGCACTATGAAGAATCTCCTCAAAAGACTCATTTACTTAATGTAAACTCGCATTTTTCGTTAATTCTTGCCTTGCTCTATGACTTCCTATTGTCCATGCAAAGACTCAATAAATATTAAATTGTTAAACTATTTCATCAATGCCATGTAATGTTGTTATCGCATCATTATTTTCAGTATCTTCACTTTTTGCCATTTTAGTGCGGCGGTCATGCTGGCTACGGGTCTCGAGTAAAACTGAACTGTCTGTTTTACGTCTATCAACTTGTCTTCGTTGCATCGGTTGCGATTCATTACCTCTGCGATCAATTTGTGCTGGTTTCAACGGCATGTTTTCAGGTGATTTTTGAACAGGATTACTCGCTTTAACGGGCATAACAGGACCAGAAATTACAGGTGTTTTATTACTTTCCTGTAATCTACGTAATCCCACATCATCATTAATGATTTTTATACTCGTCATGTTCGTTCTCAATATATCCGAATATTCATAATCTAATTTTAGTCAGAATTCAGTTTTTTGCAGGAATAAAAGGATTTTTTTTAAGGTTATTTTCCATCAAAACATACAAAAATTGATTATATATTTGAACTTAATAAAGTTTTGTCTTGTGTCATCCGATATAGAAATTAAGGAATGATGGTATTTTTAGATATAAAACACCTGCTAAACATGTGATTAATACTTTGCAAAGGGCAATGAATTGATAGTGAACAATGTTGAAGAAAACAGGTCTACATTATTATCCATGGATATTCGTTGGAGAGTACCTTGTTTCGTTCATTAAAAGTACAAATAGCAACGGCATTAGGCATTCAGTTTATTGTTCTGGTTGTTATCGTTTCCAGTACACTTTATTTATTAAACTTGAGAAAACATGATTATCTTATATTAAATCTTTCTGGTCAGTTAAGAGTTATTAGCCAGTTGATTGTTAATCATAGTGCAGCTTATGCAGACAACGCACCAAGAAATTATAACAGTTATTATCGTGATGTTGCGTTGTATCATAAGCAGTTACAGATGCTGATATCCCGCTACGATAAAATAATTAATTCATTTAAGGCTCGTAAACTTGCACCTGAACTTTTTCAAAATGAAATCCTTTCTGTTCGTCAAAATAAAAAAGTCATCCCGAAAATATCAAAAAAATATGATCCTATTTATTGCACGTGGAATAAAAAAGCACGTAATCAACTGGTAGAAGCTGCAAAATCATGGGATGAATTTAAACAAGGGTTAAACAAAGAGTTAGGTAGTGATTTAAAAGAACCTCGTTTGGAAGCTGCTGCACAGTATGTTTTATATAATGAAGATAACCTGATGATCGCCGCAACAGATCTCACGGCAGCATTTCGTAATATGATGGAGCAGAAATTAAATCAAATTACGTGGTTGAACCGAATTTCAATTATTTTATCTTTTCTGATAGCAATTACAATATTTTTCGTTGTCTATAAAAAAGTATTCAAACCCATGTCTATGACGGTTGATGCTTTTCAACGTGTTGCCCAGGGAGAATTAACTCATCAGATAGAAGTGAGTGATAATGAAGAGCTGGGAAAATTAACAAATAGTTTTAACCACTTAACCGGCAGATTAAGTTCCTTATTTGGTTTAACTGATCGTATATATCAGGCCACTAACCTGGATGAAATAATCAAGTATGTTTATGAGGAGTTTAATAGTTTATTACCTATTGATTGGGTCGCGATGTTGAGAATGGATGTTTCAAAACAACAAATGCTGGTGGGTCATATTTATTCAAAAGAGGAACATATAATTCATGAAGGGGATATTGTTTCAGTATTACATCCGGTTATCGAAAATGTTTTCAATGAAAATAGAGTAATTAGTTTTGATAACCTGGATACAGAAATAAAAAACTACAATGGAAGTGATAATTTTTTTACTAATCTTGTACATATGAATATGAAATCAATGATTGTTTTCCCTTTATGCATTAGTGGTGATGAACGTGCATTATTGATTTTTGCGACACATGAAGAAAGTGCCTATCGTACTTCACATAGAGAATTGCTTAATAATATTACCTCACAGGTGAGTCATGCATTTGATCGTTCTATTGGTATGGAAAGCCTGGTCGTTTCTGCAGTTGAAGGATTAGCTAAACTTGCAGAAAGCAGAGATCCTGAAACAGGTGATCATCTGATTCGAATGAGTTTGTATTCTTATATATTAGCAAAAGAACTATATGATGATGGGATATATCAGGGCGAATATAAAAGCAGTTATCCCCGACATGTTTATCATTTTGCACCCATGCATGATATTGGCAAGGTAGGTATTGAGGATAGTATACTGTTAAAACCCGGAAAACTGACTAGTGATGAATGGGTTGAAATGAGAAAACATCCAGTCATTGGTGCAGATGTTTTACGCAGATGTGAAAGCCAGGTTAATCAGGCTGGATACTCTATGTTTAAAATAGGTATTGAGATTGCAGAAGGCCATCATGAAAAGTA
>VAPK010808137.1_pt1 | contig 17518 bp, 11 predicted proteins | sample 3395031 | NCBI WGS metagenome assembly VAPK01 (sample SAMN08290443, study PRJNA428436) | hydrothermal vent metagenome | isolation source: Deep-sea hydrothermal vent chimney 1 | place: Pacific Ocean: Juan De Fuca Ridge
ACCTAGTGTCTTTATATCAGCAACGCCACGTCCAAGTAATCGCTTTGCTGAAGAAATAGTATTACTACTATCTTGGAGCTCTTCAGCATGTGCTTGTTGTCCAACAACGGTCTTTCCATCTTCAAGATATCGCACCACAGAAGGTAATAATGACTCGCCCTTCTCATCAGCTATTGTTTCTACAGTGCCACGGCGAAGAGTTGCAACTAAGGAATTAGTTGTTCCCAAATCAATACCCGCTGCAAGACTAAGCTCTTGTGGCGCATTAGTCATACCGGGTTCTAATATTTGCATTAATGCCATGGCTGGGACTCTAAATGATTTACGTTGAGATTAAAACAGTTCATCTTCAAGCTTTTCGGTCAGATGCTTAGACTCTTGACACAATCGCTCAAAGAATTTCATTTTCAATACGGCTTCTTTTGCTTCAGAGAAATTCTTCTGTTCTAAGTTTTCTGCAAAATGGTCTTTTAATGCATCGGCTTCGCCACTTATTTCCTGAGCAATATCATCAATACGAGCCAATGGATCATTCGCACTTTGAACATCTTCTAATGCTTCGCGTATTTCCATTTGATGCATTAAAAATGCACCATCGCGAGTGGTATCAATTTCATCATCAAAATTGACGCCTTCAAGACTTAATAAATAGCGGGCTCGTAAGCGCGTTGATTTTAATGTTTCGTTGGCTTCATTAATAAAGCCTGTTGTCTGAACAGCAGTTAGACGTGCCTTATCATCAGCGTTTACAAAGCGATCAGGATGATATTTTGCTTGTAAGCCACGAAAGGCGGAGCCAAGTATTGAGAAGTCTATTTCAAATTTCTGAGGTAAGCCAAAGAGTTCAAAATAGCTTTGTTTAAAATCGAGCATGATTATTTGATGGTGTTATATAAGAGAAAAGTGCAAAAAAGGGGGGGGTGCCATAACGACTATAGAAACAGTTTTAGACTGTAAAACTCTCTCCACAGCCACATTCACCAGATTCATTCGGATTATTAAACTTAAAGCCTTCATTCAAACCTTCTTTAACAAAATCCATTTCTGTTCCATCTAGGTAAACCAAGCTCTTTGGGTCGATAATAATTTTGATACCATGATCTTCAAAGACAACATCTGTTTCATCTATTTTGTCCGCAAACTCAACAACATAGGCCATACCAGAGCAGCCGTAGGTTTTAGTCGCTAAACGTAGACCTACGCCTTTACCACGACTACTTAAAAATGAATTGACGCGTTCTGCTGCTACGTCTGTAAATGTAATTGCCATCTAAATATTCACTCTAAATGTTACAAAAAAGGGGGGGGTGCCATTAGACCCTAAAAGTTAAATTATTGCTTACTTTGAAAGTCTTCAATTGCCGCTTTAATCGCATCCTCAGCTAAAACTGAACAATGTACTTTTACAGGAGGTAACTCTAGCTCTTCTGCGATATCAGTATTCTTTATCGCTTTAACTTCATCAAGTGATTTACCCTTTACCCATTCCGTTAGCAAGCTAGAAGAAGCAATGGCTGAACCACAACCATAGGTTTTAAATTTAGCATCTTCAATTATGCCATCAGCACCCACCTTAATCTGTAGTTTCATTACATCACCACAGGCAGGAGCACCAACCATTCCAGTACCAACATCGGTTGCATCTTTATCCATCGCGCCAACGTTGCGTGGATTTTCATAATGATCGACTACTTTATCACTGTACGCCATTTTAACTTCCTCTTATATTCTTCCGCTAATTATCCAATATGGATGCTTAGTTTTTGTATTTTGTTATTGCTTTGCATAACAGTATTAGTATCTACTAATATACATCCATTTTAATTAAAAACAATAACATTTAAAAACAATTTATAAATGCGCCAAACAATTAGTGTGCTGCCCATTCAACTTGGCTTAAATCAATCCCTTCTTTATACATATCCCATAACGGAGATAAATCGCGTAACTTCTCAACTGCTGCTCGTGTATTTTCAATTGCATAATCAACTTCTTCCATTGTCGTAAAACGACCAATCGTAAAACGAAGAGAACTATGAGCTAATTCGTCATTACGCCCTAATGCACGCAATACATAACTTGGCTCTAATGATGCGCTAGTACAGGCAGAGCCCGAAGACACTGCAATGCCTTTTAGAGACATCATTAGACTTTCGCCTTCAACGTAGTTAAAGCTGATATTTAAATTTCCTGCGATACGCTGTTCAAGGTCACCATTAACATAGACCTCTTCCATATCTTTAAAACCATCATATAAATGATTACGCATCATCAACAAGCGATCATTCTCGGTTGCCATTTCTTCTTTAGCAATACGAAATGCTTCACCCATACCAACAATTTGATGAGTGGCTAATGTACCTGATCGCATGCCGCGCTCATGACCACCACCGTGCATTTGTGCTTCGATACGAATTCTTGGTCTACGTCGTACAAAAAGAGCACCTATTCCTTTTGGACCATAAATTTTATGCCCAGAAAAACTCATTAAATCTACTTTTAATTCTGCCAAATCAATAGGAACTTTACCTGCACTCTGAGCAGCATCAACGTGAAAAACAATCTTATTTTCACGACATAGTTCACCAATAGCCGCAATATCTTGAATCACACCAATTTCATTATTTACATGCATGATTGAAACTACGGTTGTGTCATCACGAATGGCATCTTTTAAAACGTTGATATCAAGCAGACCATTATCTTGCGGGTCTAAATATGTGACTTCAAAGCCTTCACGTTCAAGCTGACGGCAGGTATCAAGCACAGCTTTGTGTTCAGTTTTCATTGTAATAATGTGCTTGCCTTTGCGTACATTGAAATGTGCCGCTCCTTTGATAGCAAGGTTATCAGACTCAGTTGCTCCACTGGTCCAGACAATTTCACGTGAATCAGCATTAATTAAATCAGCTACCTGTTGACGCGCTAATTTAACCGCATCATCCGCTTCCCAGCCAAATGAATGACTGCTAGATGCAGGATTTCCATATGCTGTATCTACAGTTAAGTATTTCGCCATCAAATCCGCAACACGTTGATCTGTAGGCGTAGTCGCAGAATAGTCCATATAAATGGGGAGTTGTACATTACTCATTGTTAATCCTTATCTAACCTCTGATAAATTAATCAAAGCTTCTTTCTGTTCTGTGTTTTGACGTGCCGCAACTTCCAGTACATCGCCTTTATCCATTAAATCTTGTAGAGATATATTATCCAAAAAGCTTTGGATTCTATGGCTCAGATCCATCCATAAATTGTGTGTTAAACAGCGTTTATTATCTTCATTACAGCCAGCGGATGCATTTCCACAGTTTGTTACATCAAGGTTTTCATCAACCGCCATGATAATATTTGAAACAGCGATTTCATTAGGACTTCTACTTAGGCTATAACCCCCACCAGGTCCACGCATACTCGTTACTAAACCTTGTCGACGTAACTTTGAAAATAATTGTTCAAGGTATGACAATGAAATAGTTTGACGCTCAGAAATTTCAAGCAATGAAACAGGACCGTTATCATCATGCAATGACAAATCCAGCATGGCGGTAACTGCGTAGCGTCCTTTTGTAGTCAATTTCATTAGATTTCTCTTTGATAAAATAAAACGGGGTTCTTACTTAAAGTCTTGGCTTAAGCTTGTTAGCAAAGTACAAGCCACCATGTGACTTGGTCTAGCTATTTTGCCGAATACTAGAATACCTGATAAGGACAGTCAAGTATTACCACATAAAGTAATGTTTATAATATCCAAACAATAATTACTAACTGATCAGGGATACCGCAAGGCTATTTTTTGTTACTCGCAGTAGCACCACATTCCGTTAATTCTGCATCCTCTAATTTTGGTAGTGGCTCAAACTCAACTTCACCACCAAGATGCTGTATTTGAACACACATTTTATCCATACGTTCATCCATCTTATGAATATGATCAAGCATTCGATTAACGGTATTAGCTACTGGATCAGGCATATCTTGGGTTGCGCCGTAGGCATCGAACCCCATTTTTTCCGCCAGTTCATTGCGCTGTTCCTCTGTCGTATCACGACGAACTACTTCACGACCAGGCACACCTATAACGGTGGTATCCGCAGGAACTTCTTTAACAACAACGGCATTAGATCCAATCCGAGCACCATCATTAATCATGATCGGACCGAGGATTTTAGCACCTGCTCCAACTACAACATTATTGCCAAGTGTTGGATGGCGTTTACCTGGGTTCCAACTAGTACCGCCCAAAGTAACGCCGTGATAAAGAGAACAGTCATCCCCTATTTCAGCCGTTTCTCCAATAACAATACCCATGCCATGATCAATAAAAAATCGTCGGCCTATAACTGCACCTGGGTGTATTTCAATTCCCGTTAAAAAACGAGAAAGTGTTGATAGTATACGTGCCAGCCATTTGAAGCCTCGATTCGAAAGTGCATGACTAAATCGGTGCATAATGATAGCGTGCACCCCTGGATAGGTGGTCAAAATTTCAAATGTATGACGTGCCGCTGGATCTCGATCAAATACACAGGAGATGTCTTCTTTTATTCTACTGAACATGTTTCACTCGTTTATAATTGCTATTCAAGTTTTATTTCTATTCTATAATACTTGATTCAATTTAGTTTGATAACCCTGAATTAGACACGGAATTAGACACCAATTATTTAATGCAAAATTTAATACCCCACTATGACGTAATAATAATAGGCGCAGGCGCAGCAGGATTGATGTGTGCAATTGAAGCTGGCAAGCGCGGTCGCAAAGTATTGCTCTTAGAAAAAGCCAATAAAGTCGGCAAAAAAATCCTTATCTCTGGGGGTGGGCGTTGTAACTTTACCAATTTGTATGCCGAACCAGATAACTATCTTTCTGATAATCCGCATTTTTGCAAGTCTGCCCTATCCCGTTATACACAATGGGATTTTATAGCACTTATGGAAAAACACCATTTGAGTTGGACAGAAAAAACTTTAGGGCAACTTTTCTGCGATCAAAAGTCAGCTGCCATTGTAAAAATGCTATTGGATGAGTGTATTAAAGCTGGAGTTAAAATTCATTTGGATTGCCAGCTACAGAGGATTGAAAAAGAAGAGAGCTTTACATTAGAAACCTCCGCAGGAAATTATCAATGCCACTCATTAGTAATAGCAACTGGAGGACCTTCTATTCCAAAAATGGGCGCTAGCGATTTTGCATTTCATGTAGCAGAGCAATTTTCTATTTCCACAGTCCCTTTTACCGCTGCACTTGTTCCCTTTATATTTGATGATACAACTCTCAATGCCTTTATCAAGAATCTATCAGGAATATCATTACCAGTGGAAGTCTCGATAAACACCTCTGACAATCTTGTAAAAAAGGGGGGGGTGCCATTTAAAGAAGCTATCTTGTTTACTCATAGAGGAATTAGTGGTCCTGCTGCCTTACAAATTTCTTCATATTGGCAATCAGGAGATCAACTTGTGATTAATTTATTTCCTGACTTTGAACTCTTGGATTGGCTTATTGAACAACAACAAAGTCATCCACAGGCAGAGTTAAAAACAATTCTTGCGTATAAACTTCCAAAGAGATTAGCAACTGAGCTGTGTAAACACTTCATTAGTAATAAAGTGATGCGGCAATTAAACTCACAAGAACTAGAAACTATCGTATCTCAACTCACACATTGGGTTCTTTTACCGAAAACAACTGAAGGAATGCGTACTGCTGAAGTCTCACTGGGTGGAATTAATACTGATGAGATTTCATCAAAAACTTTTGAAACTAAAAAAGTAAAAAACTTGTACTTTGTCGGTGAAGCCATTGATGTCACGGGTCACCTTGGCGGCTTTAATTTTCAATGGGCATGGGCATCGGCTTGGTGCGCAGGACAATATATTTAGCTACAAATATAAGAAACCAATAATGAACATTTCACAACAGTTAAAAGGCATTCTTATCACCACTCTTGGGGTCATTATTTTAAGCCCAGATGCTCTACTGATTCGCCTTCTTCATGCAGATACATGGACGGTCGTATTTTGGCGTGGCTTGGTGTTTGGTCTCGGGATTTGTATTCTCATGTTCATAATATACCGTCGAAATACCTTTCAACAGTTTGAAAAAATCGGGAAACCTGGAATAGCTATTGGATTAATTTTTGGTTTTAGTTCGATTTTTTTTACAACAGCAGTACAGAACACCAGTATCTCCAATACATTGGTTATCATTAGTACATCACCTGTATTTGCTGCTTTATTCAGTTGGATTTACCTTAAAGAAAAAGTCCCATTCAGAACTTGGCTGACCATGTTTATTATTTTTATCGCCATTGCTGCCATACTGTATAACGGTTTTCAGGTGGGGGGGACTTTTGGTGACATAAGCGCAATGGGAACAGCCATTTTAATAGCAATCAGTTTTACTTTTACTCGAAAATACAAAGAGGTCAATATGGTGCCCGCTATGGCTATAAGTGGCATCGTTGCTATCACTGTATCATCTATCGTTGCTATTTCTACCCATAGTTCTTTAAAACTAGAGGCTGATGCCATTCCCTATTTAATTATTGCTGGGTTCGTGGTGACGATTGCTTTTGCTTTAATAACATTAGGACCTCGTTACATTACTGCACCCGAAGTGAGTTTAATCATGCCACTTGAAACGGTTCTAGGAACTTATCTTGGCTGGATATTTTTAAAAGAAATACCCTCGAACTTAACAATAATTGGTGGTGTTGTGGTAATTCTAGCTTTAGCTATTCATGCCTGGCTTTCTTTAAAAGCTAATAAATACCCACCGGGAAAAATTCCGTAACAATAATCGCAGCGATTCCATTAACACGAATTCGGTAACTGCGTGATAATAATTCACCTTCTAGTTTTGACAACAAGGTGTCATTCTCATTAATTTCAGAAATGTAGTCTATATCAAAAATATCTCGATATGTTTCAACACCCTTTTCTCGAAGTAACTCCCCTATTCCTATCTCTCCTTTTTCCAGTGAGTCTCCTATATCAGCGGGCAAATGTTTTATCGATACTGTTGAACGAGCACAGGCAAATTTTTGATGTGTATTATGTCCAAGTAAGATTACTTCGCGTTGAAGAACACGGTCTCCTGATTTTACCTCCAAACCTTCAACTGAACTTGATAATGATTCAAGCTGGTTACTGATAACCTCAACTCTAACAGGTTCCCAAAACCAAGCCTCAAGAGACTTTGTAACCGTGCCATCTGTTACCATCAATGTTCTTAGAAAAGGAGGAATTTGAGTCAGGTCAATATTATTTCCTGAATCTGTCTTTATAATTTGATCGCTTAGATAACCACTGCTACGAAAGTATGAATGTTGAGTCATTGATATAGTTACTCTATAGCGCTTTAGAAAGTTAAGGGCACTCTTATTAATTAGTATATATAATGATAGGCCATTGCACGAATGTATTTAAATTTAAATTATTGCAAAGTCTTATAGAGACCTCTATTGTTGATACCAAAGCTCAGACAATGTAATCAGCCGTCTACCTGAGCTTTTAAACAACTTCACTTCTTTAACGGTTGGCCACGAATCATAATCACCAGAGGGATTATCTAACTTGCCTACTACCTCTTGATTCTCGCCACTTACCCACTTTAGAACCAATTTGACGCCTTCTTGGAATAATTGGCAATTATAAAAGCAAACTGATTTTGAAGGGTCTACAGAAATAGACCTTTGCATAATAATTTCACCACTATCAAAATTCTCTGCCATTCTATGAATGGTTACACCAACCTCATTCTGCTTATCTTGGAGCGCATAAAAAACGGGGTCTACCCCTTTGTAAGAAGGTAAAAGAGAAGGATGAATATTAATGCATTGAATATCCGCACGATCAAGCACAACAGGTTTTATGAGTTGGTTAAAGTGTGCGGCTAATAAATAATCTGGTTTATGCTTAAGCAGAAAGCCTACAGATTCATCACTATTAATATCACGGGTTTCATGAAAAGGAATATCATGCTGTTGAACAAGACCATGTACAGTTTTTAGAGGCCACTTTTTAAATTTAAAAAACGGCTGAAGCCATCGAAATAGATCAGTAATAAAAAAAAGATAAATTGCGTAATGCCAACCAGATGTCTTTATCTGTTTCAATGCTCCGCGAAGGTGGCCATATTCAGGGTGAAGAATACGTGTTGAATTGACTACCGCTACAACATCAACACTGTCATCAGCAATGAGTTGCTCTAGTACTTTAGAGGAATAGATACTTGAGTAAGTACAAAATGTAATTCTTTTTTTTATGCTCATAGTTACCCTATCAAAAAATCCAATTGTTTTAATTATACTTAACTATGAAGTCAAGCTGAGGTAACAATGACATTTATTACCGTATCACCTACTACATATTGAGGGCTCAATTATAACTTACGCACCTCTTCAACCAATATTTTTACTGTTTGTTCAATTTGTTCTTCGGTATGTGATGAACAGATAAAAAATCGTAATCGAGCCATGCCTTCTTGTACAGCAGGGTAAAAAATAGGCTGCACATTAATACCCCGTTCAAAACAAGCGTTAGCTAACCTTCCCGCAGCTGCAGAACTTCCTGTGATAATAGGGATTACAGACAAACCCACACTTGAGCCAACATTTAAACCTTTCGCTTGTGCTAACGTAAGAAATTGCTTACCCCTTTCTTTCAGTTTTTTTACACGTTCCGGTTCTTCATCAAGAATTTTTAAAGCTGCTATTGCAGCGGCTGCGACTGGGGGTGATATTCCCACACTGTATAAAAAACCTGGTGCTGAAAACTTAAGATGCTCTATCAGTGCGTTTTCGCCAGCAATATAACCACCACAACTTGCCAATGTTTTACTAAGCGTTCCCATCCATAGATCAACTTCATGTCCGTCAACGCCTTCTTGCTCTTTTATACCGTGGCCACGCTCACCTAAAACACCTAGGGAGTGCGCTTCATCAACCATCAAAAATGCTTTATGCCTTAGTTTGATCTCAATGAATCGTTTCAAGTCTGGATAATCGCCATCCATACTGTATATGCCTTCAATGACAATCAACACGCGCTCATAATTTTTACGTTGTTGGAACAAAATTTCATCTAATGCTTGCCAATCATTATGTGGAAAGGGTAAGCGGGTTGCTCCAGATAATTGCCCACCTTGCACGATACTGTTATGAATTAACGAATCATGAAGTATTAGGTCTTTTGGACCAAATAAGTACCCTATGGTGGTAACATTTGTAGCATGACCACTGACAAAAACAATACTATCGTCAACATCATATAGTTTTGCTAAAGCATGTTCTAGTTCACGCTGTATTGGGCGCTCTCCTGCAACAGGTCGGCTCGCAGATGCTGATGTTCCATATTTATCAATAGCTTGCTTAGCCGCTTCTGAGACATCAGGGTGACCACAAAGATCAAGGTAATTATAGCTAGCAAAATTAATATACTCATTGCCATTTATATTAGTTGTATTTCGGGCAACCCCTTCATGCACTTTAAAAAAAGGGCTAGAAACACCTAGCTGTTTTCCTCCCGTTTCTAATATTTTAATTTGTTGATAACCAGGAAACTTATCGAAACGGCAAAACTCATCAGGAATCTTAGAGTTTGACTGCAATGACTTTCGAGTACGGATAACATCAGTAGCACTCATCTGAGCCTCAGTCACTTTCTTCAGACGCTTTTCAAGCATTTTCTGTGCTAACTGATCTTTAACTGAACCACTTAATCCAAATAAATTATTTTTAACGGGTTTATTCATCATTTATTTTGCTTATTTTATACAAAGTTCTAATCATCTTTTATAGCATCTTCAATGAGCTTTTTAGATAACTCTTCCACTTCTTTTTCAGTCATATGGTCACTTTGACCATGTCGTGATGCTGCAATTGAAATTTCTTGTTGATGTTGATCTTTCTGGTTGCTTGTTTCAGCTTTCTCTGAATCAGGCTCACAAAGTTGTTCAGTAATTCTTTGTGCTATACGATTAATATTCGCACCTTCTGTTAGCGCCATTACGGGTAATTTTACAGCAAAACGATCTTCAATGGCTAATACCAACTCCATACCCATTAAGGAATCCATACCTAAATCAAATATTGATGTTTCTACATCTAATTTATCGCGCTGGATTCTTAAAATATGCTCAATTTCATCTAATAACAAATCAACGACTAAGTCCTGCACTTCAGAGTAACTTAAATTAACTATCAGTGATTGAATATCTTGGTACTGATCACTATCTGAAGTATGAACTTCACGTTGAAGCTCAATATACTTATTAGAACTCGCAGCAGGCATTACTTTTTGAATCACACCCCAATCAAGATCAATGACAGCTGCACCTGCTTTATTACTAATAATAATTTTTTCTAACATGGTTAGTGCTTTATCCGAAAGCAGAGCCTCTCCACCCAAACGATTCTGTAAGGCATCTTTCGTTTTCTCATTACGTGCCAGATATCCAACATCTGAAATCGCACCCCAAGCAACATAGCTAGCAGCTAGGCCTATTGATTTTCTATAAGTTGCAAGCGACTCCATAAAGCCATTAGCTGCTACATAGTTAGCCTGACCAGGATTACCTACAAACGTTGTAGCAGAGGAGTAAAGTACAAAGAAATCCAAATTCAAATCTTGTGTTGCTTCATGAAGATTCCATGCACCCACTGTTTTAGGGCTCATGACTTTAAGTAACTGTTGCTGAGTCATATTTTGAATGAGGCTATCGTCTAAAACCATCGCAGCATGAATAATGCCTTTTAAAGATGAAACCTCTCTTTGAACTTCAGCAATTAAAGTACTCAGAGCTATCTTATCACTAACATCACATGCTCTTATATAAACACTGACTCCTTTATCTTGAAGTGCTCTTATTGTCTTTTTAGCATCATCATCCCTGATCTCTGCACTACGACTTATCAGAATCAAGGAACGTGCGCCCTTTTCAACTAACCAACATGCTGTTTTTAATCCAAAACCACTTAAGCCACCAGTCACAAGATAACTTGCAGTAGGAATACACTTCAATTCTTCATCTTGAGTGTCTAATTGTTCTATTTCTTCAGCTGGAATTCCGTTACCATTTTCAAAAGAAATAACTATTTTGCCAATCTGACGAGACTGCTGCATGTAACGAAATGCATCTTGAATTCTAGTTGCAGGAAAACTACGGTATGGCATAGGACGCAGGCTACCACTATCAAATAGAGACATCATTTCTTTAAACAAACGGTTTGCGAGCTCTGGACGCTCGATCAACAACTGATCTGCATCTATTCCAAAATAAGAAATATTATTTCTAAATGGACGTAAACCCACTTTACTATTTTCATAAAAATCTCGTTTGCCAAGTTCAAGAAAACGACCAAATGGCTTAAGCACTGATAAGTTTCTTGTAATGGCTTCACCTGCAAGTGAATTAAGCACAATATCGATCCCTTCACCTTTTGTGATTTCCATAATGTCATCAGCAAAAGCTAATGAACGAGAATCCATAACATGATCAGCCCCTAACAAACGAACAAAGTCCCGCTTTTCATCACTCCCCGCGGTTGCAAATATTTCAGCTCCACAGTAACGAGCAAATTGAATGGCAGCAATACCAACACCACCTGCTGCGCCATGAATTAATATCTTTTCTCCAGGTTGGATTTGAGCGAGATGTCTAAGTGCATAATAAACAGTGAAAAAAGTTGTTGGGATTGTTGTTGCTTCTTCGAAGCTCCACCCCTTTGGTTTATGTGTAATAGCAGTAGTTTGAGTTATGACTCTTGAACTAAAGCAAGCAGGTGCAAACCCTACGACTGCATCACCCACTTTAAATTCTGAAATTGCACTGCCAACAGCCATCACTGTTCCAGATAACTCCATTCCAAGCGTTGGTCCTGCAAATCCATTTTCGACTGCTTCATCAGATAACAAGCCCATCGCATACATCACATCGCGGAAGTTTAAACCAGCCGCATGTGGTTTTATTTCGATCTCATCAGCACGTAAAAAATAATCTGGTAATTCTTTCCATTTAAGATTTTTAAGCTGACCTGCTGTACTAAAATATAAACTGAAAGGAGGGGGTAGTTTGTTGTTTTGAGTAGATATTTCCTTATCTTTTATTTCTACTTTATCAAGCTTTGTTCTACTCATACGCAGAACATGCCTTACATTCTCACTCAAAATCACTTCATTTTCTTTCGTATTCACATTGAGCAAAAGCTCATCAATCAATAGTTTACTGGTAATATCTAAATCAAAATTACCTTGTAAATCGATTAAGTGACAATCCAATTCAGGATGCTCATTCATCACAACACGGCCAAGCCCCCAAAGAGCAGCCTGTGTTGGATTGTTATCGAAATTGAATGCATCTTCATAATTTGCTATAACTGCACCACCTGATGTAACTAGGTGAAGTCTAGGCATTACTTCAGGTTGTACTTTTTGTAAACCTTGAATCAGGTCTACAAGACTTGAACAACGAAGATTCTGCAACTCAGTAATAGTAGAATCAGAGCTTGCAAGATCAGAATGCCAACGTAAACCCATCAAATGAACAATATGATCACATTGAATATCTAGCTTCTCAAGTGTTTCAATAACATGGTCAAAGTGTTCCTCTTTTGCACTATTTTGACTATCTACAGCGATTGAAAACTGTCTTGGGCCAAGTCGTTTATAAGTTGCACCAGCAGAAACAGTAACGACTGTATCACCTGCTTTCTTTAATTCTAACTCTATAGCATTAGATACAGTTGACGACAATTCACTGCTATCTTTTAAAATCATCCAAGTTTTACTGAATTTCTTTTCAGGCTCTACAACTTCACTTTCTTTATTCAAGGACGTATCTACGTGATTAGCCACCACCATAAATGCACCAACATCACCCGTTGATTGAGGCTCAATAAGCAGTTCCACTTGATCAAAACCTACACCTTTTAACTGTGTTCTCCAAGTATTTGCTGACATCAATAAAGGGGTTGGGCTAAGGTTGTCTGTCGTGTGAATCCACCAGTCCGCTTGCAAACCAAAAGTCATATCCATAAAACGATCGGTTTGTCTTTCAATTAGCAGCAATACTCCTTTTGGCGTCAGTAGTCTTCTTATATTTTTCTGTGCCTTTGCAAAGTCATCTGAGTGATATAAAGTATTTGCGGCAATAACAATATCAAAACTTGCCAGCTCTATTAGACAATTATCGGTTGTAATATCCAAACTTAAGTCTAATTGTTCTGTTTGCACAAACCGCCATTGTTCAAGATCGAACTCTGCTTTTGAAAGTAAATCAGCATCATGATGAATATAATAATAGTCACAGATATCTGTTGGGATTATAGGGAGAATCAACTGACTAAGTTCAGTATCATTTCCCCCTATTTCTAAAATTCTTAACCGCCGATTTGCAGGCCATTCAGAAATAATTTCACTGACTGTATCTCGCAAAGCAAGATTCATGCTTGAGTTACTTGGAGAAGACACACTCCAATGTTGCTGTATGCTACTTTTACTTGAGTAGAGAATTTTATCTGGATCTATATTATGCTGTAACACATCAGCAAGGTGTTTTCCACATCGACCTAATAACATTAATTCAGGTAAATATTCCGGGGAGTCACCTAAAACTGACAACCAAATATCTTCAGCTGATGGCAAATCACTATCAGTCGCTAGCATCCATCGCCCATTTTCAAAACTGGCCAAGTCATCTTCAACTAAAATTTCTAACAAACGAGCAAGTAAAGGTAATTTAACAGACTCTATATGTGCCTGTTTAGCTAATGATTTAAGCGTAAATTCATCCCCTTTTGGATTAAGCTCTTGAATAGCTTGCAAAGCGAACATAGACACCATTACATCAAAAAGTGGTAAAACTTCCTGGTAATGCTTATCTCTTTTTAATACTTTTTCATGATCCTCAAGATAGCTTCTGGCGTGTGACACTAAAGCTGCAGGTTCTGAAATTGGAGAGCTAATACCGGCTTTCAAAAAAGGTAGTAGCCAAGGTTTAAACTCATAGCTAGTCGGAACTTTTGCTTTGCTTTGAACAAGTTGAACGCCCCTAAATCGACAATTCTTTAATTCAGCTAATACTTCACCTGTAGAATCTAGCAATAGGTAATCTGCAACAACTGATTGAGGGCTTTGCTTTATCACATCGACATGCAAATACGACAAGTCCTGCATAGTCCTGTAAAAATACAGTTTACCAATTTGTACTGGAATCAAAGCAGCTTGACTGCCCTGTTCAATTTCATCTGCAAAGATATCTACAAGTACTTGAAAACCTGCATCCAGTAAAGCAGGATGTAGTTGATAGGGATTGCTATTCTCTTTAATTATCTTAGGTACTTTAATCTTAGCCAAAGCAGCGAGCGATAATACCCAAACGTCTTCAATTCCTTGAAAGGCAGGGCCGTATTGAAGACCTACAGACTCTGTTAAGTGGTAATGTCCACTTGAAGTAATAGTCTTCTTTGCATTATTTATTAAAGTATCTAATGCTAACTTTTTTGGCTGCCTTTTATTGGTATCTCCCAGTAATCTACCAACGACATTCGTAATCCAAGGCGTGTCACTTAGACGATCCCTACTACTGATGACAAAACTTCCATCATCTTGAAATAGTTTAAAACGAAGTGTTTTACTATTATCCAACAAAATAGGAGCTCGTATTTCTATATTCTCAACTTCCCATTGCTTACCATCAGTATTATCTGTATTAAAATAGGCAGAAGATGCAGCCAATGTCATTTCTACATATGCTGCAGCTGGAAACACCACTGCTCCATCAACTACATGATCACTTAAATAGCTAAGGAGCTGCGTATCAATTTGATTTTCCCAACTGGACTCATGATTCTTTAAACGATAGCCTAACAAAGGATGTTCGCGAACACGATTTACCAAATTTCCACCTTCAGGCGTTAAGGTGTACCAATATTTTTCTCTTTGCCAAGGGTAATGCGGAAGTATTATAGATGTATAGCTAGCACTCGAAAATATCTTACTACTATCTATAGGGCAACCACCGAGGTAACAATCATATAATGCATTAAATAAAGCTGTTTTAGACTCACTTTGACGTTTTGCTGTAGCAGTTGTCAAAATTGTTATCTCTTTATCTTTACTGCATTCGTTTAAATAAGTACGTAATACAGGGTGAGGTCCTACCTCTAAGAAGACCTGATACCCATCATCCAACAACTCGTTCACTGCAGAAGAGAAGTTAACGGGCTTACGAATATTATCCCACCAGTACGTTGCATCAAGATTAAACTTAGCTAATTTTGTCCCCGTAACAGAAGAATAAAAATCTCTCTCAGATGATCTATTCAAGACCAAATCATCCAGTTTCTGTTTTATTTCATCTTCAACAATATCCATAGAAGGACTATGGAATGCATAGTCAAGGTCAAGTAAATAAAAGAAAGTTCCGCGTTCTTTGAAATAATCAGATAATCGTTGTAATGCAGTTAAAGACCCTGAAAGAGTGACTGAGCGAGAACTATTAATACCTGCAATACTCACATCGGCAGTAAGATTCAAAAATTTTATTAATTGTGTAATCTCATCATGTCCCATTGCCGCAGCAGCCATACGCCCAGACCCACTCGTTTTACCTTGAGCATGACTACGGTGATATATTACTTTTACAGCTTGATCTAATGACAATATTCCAGCAGCCCAAGCAGCAGCAACCTCTCCGACACTATGCCCTACAACAGCACTAGCAATTAATCCTTTTGACTCAAGAACTCGAATCATTCCCACTTGTAACGCAAACAATAATGGCTGAGCTACTTCTGTTAAGTGCAGACGTGATTCTTTCGATTTGAATTCTTCGATTATGGAAATATCATCATATACTTTAAAAAGCTTATCTATTTGCGTTACTGTTTCTAAAAACAAAGGTTCCGTAGCCAGAAGTTCACATCCCATCCCTTGCCACTGAGACCCATTTCCAGAAAACACTAAAGCTAATTTTGCCTTAGAACTATTTGTACCATCAGATAAATCAACTTTATTACTTAGCGTTGCCCCAGTGTGTATTTCACCCTGGGAGTAGGCATGGAGGCATTCGATAACATCATGTAAATTGTCCGCATGTACTGATAAACCATGACTAAACTGCTGCCTATTTTTATATGCTGACCAAGCAACATCCTGATACGTTATATCTTCTCGATGAAGTAAATCACGGTACTGACCAGCCATCATCTTAAGTGCGGCATCATTATGAGCTGATAAGAATAAGGGTGGCATCTCGTTATCTGGTGCGGCCCCTTTCTCTATGCTGACATTCTTTCCAGTACTTTTTCCTGCTAGACATTCTGACTCTTTATATTCTTCAACAATAGCGTGAGCATTCGCACCTCCGAAACCAAATGAATTAACGCCCATAATTAATGGGGTATCTGTTGACTCAATTGGCGTGAACTCGGTGACAACGGATAATTTATCACCCTCAAAATCAATATTAGGATTAGGCTCATTAAAGTGTAAAGAAGGGGGAATTGCTCTATTTTTAAGGCTTAAAATAACTTTTAATAACCCTGCCATACCTGAGGCTGTTTCAAGATGTCCTAGGTTTGTTTTTGCAGAACCAATTGGAAGAGGTTTTGTTCTTGTTCTACCTAATACTTTGGCTAACGCCCTAGCTTCTAAAGGATCTCCAACTGCTGTGCCTGTTCCATGTGCCTCAACATAGGTAAGATCATCAGAACTAACGCCTGATCTCTCATAGATAGATTCAAGTAAGCTTGCTTGACCTTCTGTACTAGGAAGCGTAATACCATTGGTACGACCGTCACAGTTTATTGCTGTATCAACTATGACTGCATGGATTGGGTCACCATCAGCCTCGGCATCTTCTAATGGTTTGAGGAAAAGTACTGCAGAACCCTCTGAACGAACATAACCATCGCCTGACGCATCAAAAGCACGACAACGCCCGCCTGGAGATAGCATTGAAGCTTTGGAAAATCCAACAAAGCCGAATGGATGCAATAACATATTCACACCACCAGCAATAGCCATTGGAGCATCACCATTCCAAATAGCATTACACGCCTGATGCAATGCAACCAAAGAAGAAGAGCAAGCGGTATCAACCGATACACTAGGACCATGCAGGTCAAAAATATAAGAAATTCTATTGGAAGCAATACTCGCGGTATTACCCGTCATGGAATAAGGATCTAAAGAACTTAAGTCATCCATACGACGATGTGCATAATCAGTACTTGCAATACCTACGTAGACTGCACATTTAGAACCAGCGATTGACTCTGGCTTTTTCTGAGCATCTTCCAATGCTTCCCAAGTTAATTCCAACAAAAGCCTTTGCTGGGGGTCCATCTGAGCGACTTCTCGTGGAGAAATACCAAAAAAACTTGCATCAAACTCATCTACTTGAGGTAGAACACCTGCTGCAAATGTATAACTTTTACCAGGTTCCTTCTTATCAGGATGCTGATAATAATTAGTACCCCAGCGATCAGAACTTATTTCAGTAACGA
>VAPK010758144.1_pt1 | contig 17515 bp, 16 predicted proteins | sample 3395031 | NCBI WGS metagenome assembly VAPK01 (sample SAMN08290443, study PRJNA428436) | hydrothermal vent metagenome | isolation source: Deep-sea hydrothermal vent chimney 1 | place: Pacific Ocean: Juan De Fuca Ridge
CCCTCAACTGGGTTTTGTAACTGTAACCCGTGTAAGAGTTACGCCGGATTTGAAAGAAGCAAAAATATATTTTTCGGTTTTTGAAAAAGAACTAAAAGATAAATTTTTGGATAAAATTAATGATATTAAGGGATTTATTCGTTCCGAGTTGGCAAAACGGCTTAGTATCAGATATGTGCCTGAACTGTTCTTTTATATTGATGATTCGCTTGATTATGTAGAAAAGATGGAAGAAATTTTTGAAAAAATTCACCGAGATGATAACAAAGACGAATCGTAATTTTAGTAGTGATGAATTACTTGAAGGAAGAGTTTTTCTTGTTGATAAAGATGTTGGCTTTACTTCCTTTGATGCTGTAAACTTAATTAGGAAACGCGCACGAATTAAAAAAGTCGGGCATGCAGGAACTTTGGATCCCGCTGCTACAGGACTTTTAATTATTTGTACCGGAAAAAAAACAAAGTCCATCAATGAGTTTCAAGGGCAGAATAAAACTTACGAAGGCACAATTTATCTTGGTAAAACAACTCCTTCAATGGATAGAGAAACCGAATTTATTGAGGAAAAAGATATTACCGGCATTACACTTGAACAAATTGAAGAAGTGCGAAAATCTTTTCTCGGTAAACAAACTCAAATTCCTCCTATGTACTCGGCACTTAAGCACAAGGGAAAGGCACTTTATAAATATGCCAGGAAAGGAATTGAGGTTGTTAGAGCACCAAGAGAATTTGAGGTGTTTAATTTTGAAATATTGAAAGTTGAATTACCGGAACTCACGTTTGAAATTAATTGCACAAAGGGAACCTACATTCGAGTTATTGCAAATGATTTTGGCGGCAGGTTAGGCTGTGGTGCATACTTAAGTTCTTTAAGAAGAACAAAAATTGGTGATTACGATGTGAAGGATGCTCTAACTATTGATGAATTGAAACAATCGTTATCCGAAGGGAAATCATTTTAATGAATATATATACAGACATTGCTCAAATAGAAAAAGATAAAAATACAGTTGTTACAATTGGCTCATTTGATGGAGTTCACATTGGGCATAAAAGTATTTTTAATGCATTGCTGGCAAAGTCAAAAGAATTAAAATCAAGAAATTTTCTCGTTACTTTCAGTCCGCACCCGAGAACAGTAGTGATGCAGGACTCTACTGTCAATCTGCTGACTACAATTAGAGAGAAGAAAGAATTATTTGAAAAAGCCGGAATTGAAAATGTTCTAATAATCAATTTCACAAAAGAATTTGCTCAGAACGATTATGAGGATTTTATCAATAAATATTTTGTTCAAGGTATGGGCATTAAACATTTTATTCTTGGTTACGATCACAAATTTGGTAAAAATCGTGGCGGAAATGAAACGGTTCTAAAACAACTTGGTGAAAAATACGGTTTTGGTGTAAGTGTTGTTCCGCCGGTATCAATTGAAAATGAAACATTGAGCAGTTCTAAAATTCGCAAAGCACTGCTAAGCGGAGATTTGAACAAAGCAAATAAATATTTAGGACGCAATTTTTGTTTTTACGGCAAAGTTGTAGAAGGTGCAAGGCGAGGAAGACTAATAGGCTTTCCGACTGCAAATCTTGAAATAAACGATCCGCATAAACTTGTGCCTAAAAGCGGAGTATATTTAGTAAATTGTTCTTTGAATTTTGAAAAATATTACGGTTTGATGAATATCGGTTACCGCCCGACATTCGGTGATGTTGACGAAATTAAAATTGAAGTTTATATTATTGATTTTGATAAAGATGTTTACGGAAAAAATATTCGTATCGATTTTATTAAACGTATTCGTGACGAGAAAAAATTTAATTCAAAAGAAGAATTAATTGAACAAATTAACAAAGATAAAGCCGATACACTTAAGTTTATCGGTGAATTGGTTAAGTAAAATTGTTTGCAAATGGAACTCGGTAAAATATATAATGAAAATTGTTTGGACACAATGAATAGAATGCCCGATAACTTTGCAGATATGGTTTTAACCTCACCGCCTTACGATGATTTAAGAATCTATAACGACTATTCATTACCGTTTGAAGAGATTGTTATAGAACTATTTAGAGTGCTGAAAAACGGCGGAGTTGTTATTTGGGTTGTTGGAGATAAAACTGAAAAAGGAAGCGAAACGGGAACATCATTTAAACAAGCATTATATTTTAAGGAAGCCGGATTTAATATTCACGATACGATGATATATTATAAAAATAATCCAATGCCGACGACGGGGAACAGATATCATCAGCATTTTGAATATATGTTTGCTTTTTCAAAAGGCAGCCCGAAAACTTTTAATCCTATTACCGAGCCGACAAAATACAGCGGTTTGGCAAATATGAAAAATCGCGGAAAAGAAGGAACTCTGAATTATAAAAAAGTTGAAAGAACAAAAGAAAAAAAAGTCGGTAATGTTTTCTTTTATTCGGTTGGCGGAGGTATTTCAACAAAAGATAAAATTGCTTTTCGGCATCCTGCCATTTTCCCTGAAAAACTTGCAGCAGACCAAATTAAAACTTGGTCAAACGAAGGCGAAATTGTTTATGACCCGTTTATGGGAAGCGGAACGACTGCAAAGGTAGCACACTTATTAAAAAGGAAATGGCTCGGTTCGGAAATATCAAAAGAATATACCGATATTGCCGAGGAAAGATTGAAAGAACATATAATTGATAATTTGGTTTATAATTAATAAAAATTTTTAACTAATTAATTCCGGGTAATGCTGGAATTACATTGTAAAACAAACAGAAGGAATAAGTAATGAACTTAACAAAAGAAGAAAAGAAAGAGATAATTAAACAATTTGGAAAAACTGAAAGCGACAGTGGAACTGCTGAAGTTCAAATTGGAATTCTTACAAAAAGGATTAATAAATTAAACTTTCATTTTAAAGAGCACAAAAAAGATCACGCATCAAGACGCGGTTTAATGCAGATGGTTGGTAAAAGAAGAAGACTTCTCGATTATTTGATTAAGAAAGATATTGAAAGATACAGAGCAATAATTAAAGAATTGGGAATTAGAAAATAAGAGGAAATTAAATGATATATACAAAAGAAGTAGAAATTGGCGGAAAAGTAATTTCCATAGAGACCGGAAGATATGCCCGCCAGGCAAATGGTGCGGTTATGGTTCGCTGCGGCGATACGATGGTTTTTGTTGTAGCTACCGCATCAAAAGAAATGAGGGACGATATTGACTATTTTCCACTTTCAGTAGATTACAGAGAAAAACCGTTTGCCGCCGGAAAAATTCCGGGCGGATTTTTCAAAAGAGAAGGACGACCTTCAGAAAAGGAAATTTTAACTTCGCGATTAATTGACAGACCTATTCGTCCGCTTTTTCCCGAAGAATATAAAAATGATACACAGGTAATTGCCGTAGTTTATTCATTTGACGGCGAGAATAATCCTGATACTCTTGCTGCACTCGGCGCATCTGCAGCGTTAACAATTTCCAATATTCCGCTGCTCGAATCTGTTGCACAAGTTAGAGTCGGCAGAATTGACGGTGAATTTATTATTAATCCAACTATGGAACAAACCGAAGCAAGCGACATTGAGCTTGTTGTTTCAGGAACTATGGATTCAATTATGATGGTTGAAGGCGAATCGAAAGAAGTAACCGAAGACGAATTACTCGGTGCAATAAAATCGGCACACGACAGCATTAAAAAATTGATTCAAGTTCAAAATGAATTACGTTCCGAGTGCGGTGTTGAAAAAATGGATGTTGATAGAAACGTAGTGAACGAAGAGCTAGTTAAAGATGTAAATGAGTTGGCTTACGATAAATACAAGGAAACTGTTGCAACTGTTCTTGGAAAAGTGGAAAGATCGGAAAAGAACAAAGCAATAAACGATGAAGTTCTGGCTTTACTTTCAGAAAAATATCCGGAAGAAGAAAAAACTATTAAAACAATTCTTCACGATTTGGAAAAGGATTTAATGCGAAAACGAATTCTTGAAGAGGGAAAACGTTTGGACGGTAGAGTTACAAACGAAATTCGCCCCATTACTGTTGAAGTCGGTTTACTTACAAGAACTCATGGTTCCGCTCTTTTTACTCGCGGTGAAACACAAAGTTTAACTACTTTAACTCTCGGAACAAAAAGAGACGAGCAGATAATTGACGGGCTTGGCGAAGAATTTAAAAAACGTTTTATGCTTCACTATAATTTCCCGCCTTTTAGCGTTGGTGAAACAGGAAGATATGGTGCCCCCGGAAGACGTGAAATTGGTCACGGAAATCTTGCCGAGCGTGCATTAAAATTTGTTCTTCCCGATGAAGACAAATTTCCGTATAGTATTCGTGTTAATTCAGACATTATGGAATCAAACGGTTCTTCCTCAATGGCAACTGTTTGTGCAGGTTCGCTTTCAATGATGGACGGAGGCATTCCAACTAAATGTGCTATTTCCGGAATTGCCATGGGATTGATTAAAGAAGGTGATAATTTCAAAGTACTTTCGGATATTACCGGAAATGAAGATCACCTTGGTGATATGGATTTCAAAGTTGCGGGTTCGGATAAAGGAATTACAGCTTTTCAAATGGATATAAAAATTCAGGGAATTTCTTTTGAAATTATGGAACAAGCTCTTGCACAAGCAAAAGAGGGCAGAGTTCATATTTTATCAAAAATGAATGAAGTATTGGCAGCGCCAAGAGAAAGTATCTCAAAATTTGCTCCGGTTATTTTATTTACAAAAATAAATCCTGATAAGATCGGTACGGTTATCGGACCGGGCGGAAAAGTAATTCAGGCAATCCAAAAAGATTATTCGGTTGATATTTCAATAGAAGAAGATGGAACTGTAAATATTGCCGGTATTGATTTGGAAATGTCGCGTAAAGCAAAAGAACATATTCGTCTGTTGGTGATGGAACCGGAAGTAGGTAAAACTTATCACGGAACTGTGGTTAAAATTGCTGATTTCGGCGCTTTTGTTGAAATACTTCCCGGCACACAAGGACTTTTACATATTTCACAAATTGCAAATCATCGTGTAAATAAAGTATCCGATGTTTTGAAGGAAGGTGAAAAAATAAAAGTTAAACTTATCAAAATGGACAGAGGTAAATATAGTCTATCAAGAAAAGTTTTATTAAAAGATGAAACGAAAGAAGAAGAAACTTCTGACGAAAATAAAGAAGAATCATAATTTTCTTTTATAATCAAATTTGGGACAGAATAAAAGTATGCCCTCGCGGTGAAAACTTTTTATGATGTCCCTTTTTTATTTTAAATTGAATAAAGAAAAAATGAATCGTCATGTTGTTTGCCGAGACGAATTGTTTCAGCATCTTTGTTGAATGACTTGTGGATTGTTCAAAATTTTAAATAATTTTTTTAAAAAAATATCAAAATGAAAATCGGTTCTCTAAATATAGGCAGTAAACTTATCGTAGCTCCAATGGCGGAGGTTACTGATGCTCCATTTAGAAAAATTGCGAAAAAAATGGGAGCCGGATTAACATTTACACAGATGGTTAGCGCCGATGGTGTTGCCCGCGGTCATTTTGAAACTCTTCGCCTTCTAACATTTTCCCGTGAGGAAAAGCCGATTGGCGTACAGTTGTTGGGCAATGATCCTGAAATAATTAAGGATGCCGTAAAAGAAATAATTAAATTAAAACCTGATGTAATTGATATTAATGCAGGCTGTCCGGTTAAAAAAGTGCTTTCAAAAAAAATGGGTTCCGCATTACTCAATTTGCCTGACTTATTCGGAAAAATAATCAAACAAATGGTTGATTCGTCAAACGGTATTCCGATTATTGCAAAAATGAGATTGGGAAAAGACCGGAATAATATCAATATTTTGGAAAACGCAAAAATCGCCGAAGATAACGGGGCTTCCGGAATTATAGTTCACGCACGAACTGTAGATATGCAGTATAGTGAACCGCACTTGCCCGAATGGATTAGAAAGGTTAAAGAAATTGTTAATATTCCGGTTATTGGAAACGGTTCGGTTTTTAATCCGCAAGATGCACTTGAAATGATTAAAACAACAAACTGCGATTCTGTAATTGTTGCCCGGGGCGCTTTGGGGAATCCGTTTTTATTTAGTAGATTTAATATTTTAGACGAAACAGGTACCGATCCCGGAACTCCGTCTATTGAATTAATTGAAAAAACAGTGCTTGAACACATTGAATTAATTCGTAAAGAATATGGTAGAATTTTAGGACTTACCAAAGCAAAGAAAAATATTATTTGGTATTTTAAAAGTTTAAATGGAATAAATTATTTAATTAACGAAACGCTATCGGCAACGGAATTTGAACAATTACCAAAAGTGATTGAAAAACATATAGAAAATTTAAAAATAGGAAAATATCCTATAAATAATAAAAAAATTGAAATTGAGGAAAAATTCAAGCAGAAAATTCTTTTTTGGCTACTGAGTGATAAACCTTGATAAAAAAAATTGAGAAATAAATATGTCAAAAGAAATTATTATTTCATCTTCAACAACTCAAAACAGAGTTGCAATTACCGAAGATGAAAAACTGGTCGATTTTTTTGTGGATCATCCGGAAAAACAAAGAATGGTTGGTGATATTTACTTTGGTAAAGTTGCCAGAGTTCTACCAGGAATACGGGCTGCGTTTATTGATATTGGAATGAAGCACGATGGTTTTTTACATTTTTCAGATATTGGAGACAGATGGAACACTCTTGATGCAATATTGAATGATGAAATTACTGCCAAGTTAGAAGTGGATGAAGATGACGAAGATGATGAACTTGTGGAAGAAAACAGTTCTTTTAATAAAAATAAAAAACCGAACAGAACTATTCCGAAACTTACAAAAGGGCAAAAAATACTTGTTCAGATAATAAAGGAACCGGTTAAGGATAAAGGTGTTCGCGTAACGTCATCCGTTTCAATTGCAGGTAGGTTTTGTGTGGTGCTTCCGCTTGATAGCAAAGTTGGAATATCAAAAAAAATATCCGATTATCGCGAACGAAGAAGATTGAAAAGAATTGCACGGAGCATTATTCCTAAACACTTCGGCTTAATTATTAGAACTGCTGCCAAAAATCAGAGTGAAGATGCTCTAATTAGCGACTTAAAATTTTTAATGAAGTATTGGGAACAGATTAAGAATAATGTTAAAGCCAAAACCCCTCCCTCTTTGGTTTATAGCGATTTAAGTACAACTTCGAGTGTGATACGCGATTTGTTTACTCCTGACGTAAAAAAAATATTCATAGATTCGAAAAAATTGTATCGCGAATTAAACGAGTACGTTCAAGTTCGTCAACCTGAATTTTCTAATCGCGTTGAATACTACAGCAGCAAGCAGCCTATTTTTGACGCTTTCAAGATAGAACAGCAGATTAAAGAAATGATGGGCAGAAAAGTAATGATGCCAAGTGGCGGCTATATTTATATAGATCATACCGAGGCAATGACTGTAATAGACGTAAATAGCGGTAAGTATGCTGCTAAAAAAGAACAGGAATTAAATTCATTAAAAACCGATTTGGAAGCAGCAAGGGAAATTGCTCGTCAGTTAAGACTGAGAGATATTGGTGGGCTTTTCGTGGTTGATTTTATTGATCTTGAAGAGGATAAGAATCGCAAAAAAATTTATGATGAACTTAAAAAAGAATTCAGAAAAGACAGAGCAAAGGTTGCCATACTTCCAATGACTGATTTTGGAATTATTCAAATGACGCGGGAACGTGTTCGTGAAAATATTATGCAGTCGATGAATGAAGTCTGTCCGTATTGTGCCGGAACAGGAATGCTTACAAAAAAATCGAATTTAATTTTTGATATTGAAGAATGGATTAAAAGATTTAAGATACACAGTAAAGAAAATAGTATTGTGCTTAAAGTTCATCCTTCCCTTGCAAGAAAATTGGAAGAAAATAGATTTTCAACATTGTTGAAATTAAAATTCAAATATTTTATTAGAATTAAATTGGAAATAGACGAATCAATGAGTCCTTCAATTTATAAAATGTATTCTCGCAAAACCGGCGAAGATATAACAACAGACTTTTAAATTATAGATAAAGGAAAAATTATGAAATTTTTTATTGACACAGCAAATATTGATGAAATTAAAGAAGCCGCTTCTTTCGGAATGGTTGACGGAGTTACAACAAATCCTTCTCTTGTTGCAAAAGAAGGCAAAGATTTCAAACAGCTTTTAAACGAAATTGTTGAAGTTGTTGACGGACCAATCAGCGCGGAAGTTGTTTCTACAAATTACGAAGGAATGATGAAAGAGGCACGTGAATTAGCTGCAATTCATAAAAATATTGTTGTAAAAATTCCTTTAATTAAGGAAGGATTAAAAGCAGTAAAATCCTTAACGGAAGAGGGAATTAAAACAAATGTTACGCTTTGTTTTTCACCGACACAAGCACTAATGGCAGCAAAAGCCGGAGCAACTTACATTAGTCCTTTTGTCGGGCGTTTGGACGATATCAGCCACGACGGAATGCAGTTGATTGAACAAATAATTCAAATTTATGATAATTACGGATTTGAGACGGAGGTTTTGGTTGCAAGCGTTCGTCATCCCATGCACGTTGTGCAGGCTGCTTTAATGGGTGCTGATGTTGCTACAATTCCTTTTTCGGTTATAGATAAACTTTTTAATCATCCTTTAACAACAAAAGGATTGGATAAATTTTTAAGTGATTGGAAAAAATTAGAGGAAAGTAAATAAGATGAAAAAGACGAAGTTTTATGAAATTCATAAAAACCTTGGTGCAAAGTTAGTTGAGTTTGCCGGATACGAAATGCCGGTGCAGTATTCTTCAATTATTGATGAGCATAATGCAGTTCGCAATTCCGTGGGTGTATTTGATGTTTCGCACATGGGGGAAGTGATTGTTAAAGGGGAAAAGGCTTTGGATTTTGTACAAAAAATCACGACTAATAATGCCGCAAATCTTGTTCCGGGTCGAATTCAATATTCTGCTATGTGTTACAAAGATGGCGGCATTGTTGATGATTTGCTCGTTTATAAAATGACAGATGAAGAGTATATGCTGGTTATAAACGCTTCTAATATAGATAAAGATTTTGCTTGGATGAATGAGAATAATGAATTCGGCGTAAGTTTGGATAATCAAAGTGATGATTTTTCCTTGCTCGCAGTTCAAGGACCAAACGCATTGAAAGTTGTTAGCAAAATATGTGATACATCACTCGACGATTTGGAATATTATCATTACTTAAAAGCAAAAATTGCCGGAATTGAAATGATAGTTTCACGAACAGGTTATACAGGCGAGTTAGGTTATGAACTTTATTTCAAAGGTTCCGTAGCGGAAGCTGAAACTGTTTGGAATGCTGTTTTTGAAAGCGGCAGGGAATTTGATATTAAACCGACCGGACTCGGAGCTCGTGATTCTTTACGTTTGGAAATGGGTTATTGTTTATACGGAAATGATATTGACAAAACCACAAATCCTTTGGAAGCGGGACTTGGCTGGATTACAAAAATGAAAAAAGGCAAGTTTAACGCCAGTGATGTTCTAACAAATGTAAAGTCCGAAGGATTAAAACGCAAACTTGTTCCTATTATTTCAGAGCATAAAGCATTTCCGCGCCACGGCTATGATTTAACTGTAAACGGTAAAGTAATTGGACACATAACAAGTGGAACTGTTAGTCCTGTCCTTGGTAAACCAATTGCTCTGGGATATGTGGATATTGAATTTGCAGCACCTGGAACAAGTATAAACTTTTTAATTCGCGGCAAAGAAATTCCTGCTGTGGTTACTAAATTACCTTTTGTTAAAAAATAGAAATTCCATTGCTGTAAATAATATTCTGTTTATTAGTTTAACTATTTTGAAATGACAAAATAGTAATTAAATAATTAAAATTTTGATGGATTAATTTAAAATGCGAATACACACTTTACTTTCGCCGTTAAATGTGGATGAATTATATTTTACGGACAAAACGGCTGTAGTGATTGATGTTTTAAGAACAACAACTGTGATAACGACTGCACTTTTAAACGGTGCCAAAGAAATAACTCCTGTAAACTCAATTGAGTTTGCAATGAAAATATCAGGTGGAGGACACGTTCTACTTGGTGGAGAAAGAAATACTAAAATGATTGAGGGCTTTAATCTTGGCAATTCACCAATAGAATATTCAAGTGAAAATGTTGAGGGTAAATCAATTATACATTTTACGACTAACGGTTCGGGTTCAATAGTTAGAACCAAATTTGCCGAAAATACATTTATTGGCTGTTTCAATAATTTACAGGGACTTGCTGAACATTTATTAAGTTTAAATAAAGATATAGAAATTCTCTGTTCAGGCTCGCACGGAATGTTTTGTCTTGAGGACACAGTTTGTGCCGGTAAGTTGATTAGAAAAATTCAAAAGTTGAACGGCAGCATTGAACTTTCGGATGCTTCAAAAGCGAGCCTTGAATTGAATGCTTCTTTCGGTAAAAATATTCATGAAATGCTTACTGAAAGTGAACATGGTAAAATGTTAATTGAAAATGGTTTTGAAGACGATATTCGATATTGTTCGGAACTTGATGTTACGGATTTAGTTCCGGTATTTCAATCAGGTGTAATTAAACCATTTGCAATTGAAGCTGATTAATATTTTTAATTTATGCTTGTGTTATTATTAAAAGTAGTTTAACCATTTTTTTGATTGTGGATTACGCTTCTTAAGAATGTTTGGGCATGGAATAAAAAAGGAAAAATAATTGTTCATAATTCAGATTTGATAATTTAGTTTATGGCGATAAAGAAAAAAAAATCGATAAAACCAACTGTAAAAAAAAAGGAAGCGTCTCCTTTTTTAATACCATTGGAAAAGAAGAAGAAAATTCTTGGTGTAACAATGATAGTTTTGGCATTGTTACTTTTTCTTTCTATTCTTTCTTATTCTCGTGTTGATGAAGCAAATCTCACCGGTTTTTTAGATATTTTCCGTGTGTTCTCTTCCGATGCCGATATTGTTAAAAAGATGGTAGAAATTCATAATTGGCTTGGAATTTTTGGAGCTTACACTTCTTATTTCTTCATCAATTCTACTCTCGGATATTTTTCGCTTGTATTTCCGGTAATGTTATTTATTTGGGGATACTCTGTTGTTCGTAATCAGACTTACAAATTGATTGTTTACGTCTCAAATTTCTTATTAGCACTTGCGGTTATACTTTCTTCTTTTTTTGGACTCTTGCGTTTTCAACTCGGTATTTTTACAGATGTAAATGAACTGTCGGGAAATGTAGGTGGTTTTTTCGGCACTGCAATCGGAAGGCTTCTCGGCGGACTCGGCGGCACTATATTTTTATCTGCACTTTTATTTTTATCTCTCTTTATAGTTTTTGATTTTACTTTCGGAGGCGTTTCCAATTTTGTAAAAAAAATGCTTGGAATGAACGGTGAAGATGGAATATCGGTAAATAAAGCGAAAGGGGAAAAGTCCGAAGGAAATCTTGATAAAATAAAAAACCTTCGAAAAAGAAAATCAAAGAAGTCTGTTGAACAAAATCCGAAACAGGAAAATCCATTGCTTGGCAATCAACCGGAAATTTTTTCAGATAAAGAAGATACACGCATTACAATTTTAAAACCCGATGGCGAAGGTATAATTGATTTAACAAATGAACCGTCGAAAAAAAAGAAAAATTCAAGTGCTAAGGAGAATACTAAACCGCAGAAAGAAAAACAAATTGATGATGATATTCTTCCGGAGATTGATGTTGTACACGAATCGGTTCTTCCTGAGCAGTGGGAAGAAGAAATAAATTTCGAACCGCCAACAATTGAGCTGCTTTCAAAACCGAGTGCTGAGGACATTAAAATTCCTGAGGATGAATTAAAGCATAACGCAGAGTTGCTGAAACAGAAGCTCCAATTATTTGATATTAAAATTGAAGATATTTCCGTTACTCCCGGTCCGGTTGTAACTCTTTACGAAATTGTTCCGTCTCCAGGTGTAAAAATCAGTAGAATTGTAAGTTTGGAAAACGATATTGCTCTTGCATTGGCAGCTCGCGGAATTAGAATTATTGCGCCTATTCCGGGCAAAAGTGCAATTGGTGTTGAAATACCGAATGCCAAGCCGGCTCTTGTCAGTGCTTATTCGGTTCTTGCAAAAATTAGTTTGTCCAAAGCTGAACTTCCGCTTGCACTCGGTAAAACTATTTCCGGTGATATTTACATTACCGATTTGGCTACTATGCCGCATTTGCTGATTGCAGGATCTACAGGCTCCGGCAAAAGTGTCGGGATAAATATGATTATTACCAGTCTTCTTTTCGCAAAACATCCGTCGGAAATAAAATTTGTGATAGTTGATCCTAAAAAAATCGAACTTTCATTTTACCGAAAATTGAACAAACATTATCTTGCTATTTCTCCCGATCTTGATGAAGAAATAATCACCATGCCGCAGAATGCTTTACTTGCCTTAAAAGCTGTTGAATACGAAATGGATAAGCGTTATGATAAACTTGCAAAAGTTGGTGTTCGTAATATTGTGGATTACAATAAGAAAATTAAAAATCCCAAAACCAAGCCGATGGATACCGATAAAATGAAGCATTATAAAATGCCTTATATTATAACTGTTATTGATGAGTTAGCGGATTTAATGATGACATCAGGCAAGGAAGTTGAAGAGCCGATTACACGAATTGCACAACTTGCACGAGCTGTGGGCATTCATTTAATTGTTGCTACGCAGCGTCCATCTGTAAATGTAATAACCGGAACAATAAAAGCAAACTTCGGTGCCCGCATTGCATATCAGGCTGCTTCGAGAATTGATTCGCGTACAATACTTGATATGAAAGGAGCAGAACAATTACTTGGACGAGGCGATATGTTGTTTCTTCCGGGAGGAATGCCGAAACCTGTAAGAATTCAGAATGCGTTTATTTCAACCGAAGAAGTTGAGAAGATAACCAATTTTATTTATGTGCAGGAAGGTTATTCCAAAAGATTTTTTCTGCCGTCAATGTTTGAAAAGAAATCGAGAGGCAGCGGAAGCCTTCTTGCCGATGTTGATCCGATGTTCAATGAAGCAGCGGAAGTTATTGTACGACACCAGCAAGGTTCTGTTTCATTGCTTCAAAGAAGATTAAAACTTGGTTACGCAAGGGCTGCAAGAATTGTTGATCAACTTGAGGAAGCCGGAGTTGTCGGTCCTTCAATGGGAAGCAAAGCAAGAGACGTTCTTGTTGAAAATGAAGATCAGCTTGATGCAATTTTGAGGTCATTGTAATGAAAATTAGAATTGTGTGGTTTTTAATTTTTCTGTTTCTTTCCCAATTTGTGCTAAATGCACAGACTGCAAATGAGTTATTAATAAAACTTCAAAATAAATTTGATAAAGTTGAAGATTTTACAGCCGATTATTCCGGATTTGTTAAATCAAAAAAAGGTAATATTTATCGATTTGACGGAGAAGTTTTTTATAAGAAATCAAAAAAAATAAAAATTATAACAAAGCGAAGAGTGATTGTTTCTGACGGAATTTCACTTTGGACTTATGATAAAAAACTTAAAAGAGTTGTTATTTCTGATCCAAACGATAACCCCAATCCAATTTCAATAGAAACTTATCTTTACGATTATTCTAAACTCTGCAATGTTGAAAAATTAGAAAGCTCAATATCAGGAATGTTGGGAATTAGATTAGTTCCTCATTCAAAGAAGATTAAGTTCAAGTATGCAAACATTTGGTTTTCCCGAAACTTTTTTATATCTAAAATTGAAATGGTAAATAGAAGCTCAACCTACACTGTTAGTCTTAACAAGATAAGATTAAACGTAAAACTTAAAAATTCCGCTTTTAAATATGAAATCACAAAAGGAGTAAAAGTAGTTGATCTCCGATAACCGCAACAAATACAAATTGAGAAAAATTTATGGCTATCTGCTGCCGTTAATTCTAACAATCATTTTTCTCTATCTCGCATTTAACAAAGTTGATTTTATGGATTTACTCGATAAACTTTCGGGCGTTTCTATAAAATGGATGCTTGTTTTCATTTCATTCTTCTTACTTTCGCATCTTGCCCGTGCTATAAGATGGAAATACATTATTAACTCAGTTAAACCCGATGTTTCGCTTCTGAATTCATTTGGTGCTGTTATGATAGGTTATGGAATCAATTGTGCGGTGCCGCGATTGGGCGAAGTTTACCGCTCGATGTTTCTCGGTAAGTGGGAAGATATTTCACGTTCAAGTTTACTTGGTACTGTTGTGGTTGAAAGAGTTATTGACATTTTAGCTCTTGCATTTTCGGTGCTTATTGCAGTATTGATTTTCCCGGGTGATCTATACAGCAAAATTGCTTGGTTAAAACCGACTGTTTATGCCATTTTTATTATTATGAGTTTTGCAATAATTGTATTGATTTTAACAGTCCGTTTCAAAGAAAAATTCTACAATATTATTCTAAATTTTGTTGGCAAATTTTCACCAAGCATGGCAAAAAAAATGGCAGGCATCTTTGCGACTTTTGCAACCGGTTTTGCAAGTTTGAAAGGGACAAAAAATATTTTAATGACAATATTTTACACTTTTGTTATTATGTTTATTTACGGGTACAATGCGTATATAGGATTTTATATGCTTGGAATGGAAAATATTTTACCTGTTTCAGTTAGTATGGGGTGGATTGTGATGACGATAAGTGCATTCGGAATTGTTATTCCAACGCCGGGTGGAACCGGGACTTATCATTTTATTGCCATAGCCGTTCTGACAGGAATTTTTGGTTTTGGCGAAGATATTAGTGCGGCTTATGCATTTTTAACTCACATAATCGCTTATATATTATTTATTGTGATTATGTTCATTTCCTTTTATGTGGTAAATAATATTCGGAGCAGAAAGGGATTTCCAAAAGAAACTTTTTTAAGCGTGTTTAAAAATAGAGAAGTCGATAAAGGTTAGCTTGCTAACGAGTTTCAGGTTAGCAGGTTACTTATAGTATTACCGGTTAAATTTTTGTTTTTCTTGTCAAGAAAATTAAAATAATAAAGTTTAACAAAATACTGACAAAGTTAGAACTTAGAAATTAGTGAAATGAATATTCGAAAAATCTCTTCTAAATTCTAAGTCCCAAATTGCACTTTAGTGCGTTAGGCTTTTAAAAAGGAATTTTAATATGAAGAAAATAGTTTTACTACTGTTTGTGTTATCATTTTCGCAAGTGTTTGCACAGATTAAATTTTCCGGCGGAATGGGCGTTAATTATGCTGCAAATTCTTCTATTAAAGATTATATCAATAGTAATTTTAATTTCGGCAACAGTGAATTAAAAACATTTTCCGCTCAAATTGAATTTTACGGTGAAGGCGTATATGCTCTTTCAAAACATTATGAAGTAGGTGTTGATTACGGAATGTCCATTTATTCATTTAGTAATGTTTTAAGTTTCAACTATAATCTTTCATACACTGTTCATAAACCATCAATTGTAGCTTATTATGTTATCCCCGGAAAAGGTTATGAATTTAGGCTCGGTGGGGGCGTGGGTTTGAGATTTGTGAGTTTGGAAGAGAAAATATTTACAACAATAAATTATTCAGGAACAGGATTTGGTTTTCTTGCTCGCGCAGAAGGGCATACTTCACTTGGCGGTAACCTTTATGCAATGATTGCTGGGGATATTCGTTACGATATTGTCAGTGATGTAAAGAACGGCAATGTTTCTCTTAGTGGAAATCAAGGAACAAAAGTAAATATTAATACTTTTTCAATCGGAATTAAATTAGGACTTTCATATTTCTTTTAAGGATAAACAACAATGAGCATTATTGAAGCAATTTTTCTCGGTGTAATTCAGGGAGCAACTGAATTTTTACCGATAAGCAGTACCGGGCATTTAACCATTGCCGGAAAATTTATGCATTTAATTTCGGCAGCAAATCCTGAACATTGGACGGCATTTATTGCAGTAATTCAACTTGGAACATTGTTAGCGGTTTTAATTTATTTTAGAAATGATCTTTGGCATATAGTTATAGATTTTCTAAAAGAAAATATTTTGGAGCGAAAGGGTTTTTCCAAACAGAACGAAAATTCAAGAATGGGCTGGTACATTATTATCGGTTCTCTGCCTGTTGCAATAATCGGACTTGGTTTTAAAGATTTGATTGAAGGAGCGTTCACAAAAAATCTTTACATAATTGCAGGCGGATTAATCTTTTTTGGCATACTGCTCGGACTTTCGGAAAAACTCGGTAAATTCAAAAAAGATATTCATCAAGTAAAATGGTATGACGCACTGATTGTCGGTTTTGCACAATCATTTGCTTTAATTCCCGGTTCTTCACGTTCAGGCACAACAATTACAGCCGGATTATTTCTTGGTTTTGAAAGAGAAACTGCAGCAAGATTTTCGTTTCTGTTGAGTATTCCGGCAGTATTCGGCAGCGGACTTTTAGAATTTTATCAGTCGCTCAAATTTATTGATTCAACGGGATTAATGGCAATGTTAATTGCAACAATTGCATCGGCTGTAAGCGGTTACATTGCCATAGATTTTCTGTTAAAATACTTGAAGAAAAACAGCACGTTTATTTTTGTGTTTTACAGAATTGCTGTTGGAATTTTGATTTATATTATGATAGCATACAATATAATTACGCCGTAACGCACTAAAGGCAATTGAGAATTGAGAATTTTTAATCCGGCTCTTGACGGATGGATAATTGAAAATTCAAAAAAGCATTTTAGCAAACTGTTTTTAATGTATAGTTATTGGAGAAAAAATGTTGAAAATATTTAAAATACAAAGTTTAATTATTCTATTTTTATTAATAATAACGGGATGTTCCCTCAAAAAAGGAGATGTTGTGAAAGAGCAAATGAAAATATCGGACAATCAAATACTTGTATCAGTAATGAAAACAAATATGGGCGACATTACTTTACAATTGTTTCCCAAAGAAACACCAAAAACAGTAGAAAATTTTATCGGACTCGCTTTTCAGAATTACTACGACGGAGTAACTTTTCATCGTGTAATTAAAAATTTTATGATTCAAGGTGGCGATCCAACCGGTTCAGGTTCAGGTGGAAACAGTTATTTCGGGCACGACTTTGAAGACGAATTTAACGATAGTTTAAAATTTGATACGCCAGGCGTTTTGGCAATGGCAAATCGCGGACCAAGTACCAATTCAAGTCAATTTTTTATTACTACTGTGCCAACCGGATGGTTAAACGGCAAACATACAATATTTGGAAAAGTTATTGACGGAATGGATATTGTAAATGAAATCAGTAATGTTCCTGCTTCAAAACCGTTTGATAAACCGGTTAACGATGTAATTATTGAGGGTGTTTCATTCGAAAAAAGAGATAAATAAAGAAAACAATTGCTTAATTGTTAAAGTTGTCCGTCATTCCGATATATTTTTGCACAGCATTCTGTGAATAATCGGAATCTATTCATTTTAACGAATTAATTAACTGTATTATCTGGTGAAGGTTAATGAAATTATTTAAAGTTTAAA
>VAPK010591391.1_pt1 | contig 17508 bp, 14 predicted proteins | sample 3395031 | NCBI WGS metagenome assembly VAPK01 (sample SAMN08290443, study PRJNA428436) | hydrothermal vent metagenome | isolation source: Deep-sea hydrothermal vent chimney 1 | place: Pacific Ocean: Juan De Fuca Ridge
CGGCAAGAGGTCATAGTTATAATGATTATTTGTCGCCTGATGCCGCTGAGAAATTAATAGGCTCCCATTGATGAGTACAGTTTTACTTGACCACATCACACATAAAGTTCATACCCATCCGCCCGTTTTATCGAATGTTCCCTATAGGGGATTTTCTCAATAAACTGCCTTTCGTAATGAAGAATAAAATCAGAATAGTCTGGTGTAGAGGGAAGTTCTACATTTTCCAGAAAAGTGACAACTTGCGTTACCACTTTGCTTGCGCTCAATAAACTTGTACTGCTACTGTCGGCAGAAAAAGTTTTCATAGGGAGCATGAGAACAACAGCTAACACCGGGTAGATCACAACAGTTCCGACGATGCGCTTCATCATTGTGCTTTTCCAGAAGTTTGGCTAACTGGCGCTTTAAGAACAGGTTTGTGTTCTTTACCGATCATCTCTGTGTAAGTGATGAACTTAAATGGGTCAAAAAATTGCGCCGCACTTCTAATTCTGTCGGCAGCCTCTTCTTTTAGATTGGTGATGATTTTGTTGGGGGCGTAGCGTTTTTCGGCAGCAATAGCCATTCGAAATGCAAGTTCATTGTCACCACCGGCGATCATTTTTTTAAGTGAATTTATGACATCTGAAGCAGAAAGGTCCAGGTAGAGCTGTAAAAAGCGCCCATATTCGACTGACGTTAAATTATCGAGTCCCGCTGGCTCTTTACCTGACACATCTTCCTGCCAGATACCGACCATATTGTCGGCAACCCGTGCGATCAGGTGATCACGCGGAGTCAGATAAGACAGGTAGATATCTGGATGATTTTGCAGGCCAGGGGGGATTAAGTTAAGACGCACGATATCCTTGATTGAATATCCATTACGAATAAGGTCTCTCGTGGTATTGACTAACCATGCATATGCGTCCCGGAACTTTTTGGTTTGTTCAGCCCCATACAATTCTGTTAGCGGATAGTGACCATGAAGGATATATTTTGCATTACGTTTAATGACTTCATCCATCGTTGCAATGGCGGCATCAATAAACCCCTCTTCAACCCAGGGTTCCCCGTAGTACGGCATCAAAATGTCACCGACGAAGAGAGTGTTTAACTCAGGTATAAATATGATCATGGCATCTTCAGTTTCTCCACCCAGCACAGGTATTAATTCAATAGAAGTTCCATCAATTGTGATGTGTGTTTGTTGGTCGATGAATATATCTGGTTGATAGTTTTCAACCCATTCATCTTTGAAGCCAGCACCACGAAATTGTTGATAACTGTGATTGCGGAGAATACGTTTCACTGTTCCCTTAAAATTTCCTCGGCCATAAATTTTAATATCAGGATTTAGGTTTTTAAGATAGGTATAGCCGCCAATATGATCCCAATGCGCATGGGTGACAATGACCGTGGTGATCGGTGGTAAGGCGGGGTAATGTGATTTTAGACGTTCATGTGCATTTTTTAGAGAATCAGGCTGCGTACCTGCATCAATCGTAATTAAATGTTTTCCTCCATCAGATACGATAAAAAAGATATCTGAAAAACCAAACCCGCGAAGAGAAAAAATACGGTTAGGTACGATTTCTTTCAACACTGGCTCAGAAAACATGGTTGCCCCTGCCTCTTGAGTTGTTGTGAACCACCCCATAAACAGCGCTTTAGGTTCATAACTGTCGTAACCACTTTTCTTTAAGTATTCAGCGGCAAGATCTGTTTCACCATCACTTGCATGGAGCTTGGAAAGATGAAAGTAAACTTCTCGATAAAACCCTGGGACAGGTTCAGATTCTGGGTGCTCAGAAAGCCAATTGAGTTCAGCATAAGCCTCATCTTTTTTAAAGAAAAAGAAAGGTACTTGTGTATAGATAAGTCCGGCAGACCAACGTACCAGGGGGTTTTTATTGTGAGTCAGTTCAGCGGCTTCTTCAAGAAGATCAAAGGTGTCATTAACCCAGCCTATGCGCTTAAAAAGCGGGACCTCGGTTGCATAGGTTGCGCGCAAAATGGCATAAGCAGCAAGGTAGGTTGCGCGAACCTCGTCATTCATATTTTTTTCATATTGTTGCAGAAATTTTTCAAAGAATGCGATGCCATGCGCGTGTTGGTTATGGGATAAATAGGCGTTAACCATCAAAAACGTAACGCGTGGATCGGTATTTGTACCGTAGGACATGACTGTTTCAAAAAAATCCAGATCGGAGTGAAAACTCCTCTCTTTGTCCTGAGAGCCAAACTCTTCAAACCCTGGTGCATGGTTGAGTGACGGAGCAATACTGTATCGGGCTGTTTGCTCAGTTATTTCATTAGTCCCTAATGGGTTCGGATTAGTAATTTCATTGGCACAACCTGTCAGGGGAAATATAAAAAAGGTGGTGATGAGAATATAGGGGGCGAGTGGGTTTAGTGTACGTTTCATAATTCTCCTCAAGAGTGTATATGCACATAATTAGTTAAAATATCACCCCGCTTTGCGGTTTGATCTGAGGTCAATCGCACTGTGTGTTAATTTGTGTGATCACACAGAAAAACTGTACAGAACTTTAATGATAAAGTTCATTGTTAATGAAGGCCTATGCTTGACATAAAGTGTATATACACTAATAATGAATGCATATACACTTTATGTCAAGAAAGGATATAAAATATTCACAATATTTGCGGGCCCATAGTTGCGCTATTACATCTATGGGGTTGCATCACAACCCAAGGAAACTGAAAATGATGAGCCCATTGAGTTCTCAAAATACAACGCGATCCGGAATTATGGGTCAATCGAATAGCAGTGATATTGTTTTGTATTTTTACCCCGGAACACGTGCGGTACGGCCGCGTTGGTTACTAGAGGAACTTGAGGTTCCTTATGATTTGGTTGTGCTCAATTTAAGAGAAGGAGACCATAAACGGAAGCCCTATCTCGCGATTAATCCTGCCGCAAAAGTGCCCGCACTTACGGATGGTGAAATCACGCTAACAGAGTCACTCGCCATCTGTATGTATCTTGCTGATCGATTTCAAGAGAAAGGTTTTGCACCTGCTTGGGGAACGACAGATCGCGCTTATTACTACAAGTGGATGGCTTATTCTATTGGTACACTTGAACCGGCGATTCTGGAAAAGATGCGCCGCCGTAGAATTGAAGATAAGGAAAGTAAATATGTCGCGATGTCGCAAGCGACGACTGAATTCAATGTTGCCGCAGGTGTGTTGGAAAAGGCGCTGGAAAATAGCCAATTTGTTCTTGGTGACAAGTTTACCGCAGCTGATGTTATGGTCGGTTCACTTATGAACTGGGCGAATGGTTTGCACCTTATCGAAGCTCATCAAAACATCTTTGAGTGGCTGCACAGAGTGACGGCTCGTCCAGCGTATCTTAGGGCTACGAAAGATTAATTCACCCTGCCTAACTCTCAGATAAGTTCTTAGCAAATCGCTCTTAGAACTGCATACTCCTTAGTCTTTTCAGCGACAAAAAACCAGCGTGCAGTTGGTCCCACCAAACCCAAAACTATTGGACATCAGTGTTAAACCTAAATCCTAAATCCTAAACGCTATGGGTATATTTCTGCACTTTTGTTCAATCAGAGCGAACAAAGACAGACTAAATCTGAGCGCCAAATCAGGATATTATTTCGTACGCATCCCTAAAATGTGAGTTAAATGCTAAAAAATATTCAGCCTAATAAAATGATTGCTTTACATTCGCTGGAACAACCTATTCCTCAACCTTGGATTCACAGTATTTGAGATTGTTTATCTCTTTTACTCGCTATCCTCTAACCCTTTGCGCTCTCTGCATCTTCGCGCCTTTGCGTTGGATTTTCATTATTCAGGTCACGCCATAACTCGCATTGACCCTATTCACCAGGGCTTTGCCATCCTTGCAGATTTCACACTACGCAAACACAATCACTTGAAGGATACAGATGGAAAATCAAGCCGTGTTGTGTAACTCAATCACTGCATTATCGTCATCATCTGTGTTTTCGCGCGCACCGTCACTGCGTTTGCCTTCGATAAAGTCCAGATAATCCTGCGTCACATCACCCGTAACATATTTCCCATCAAACACAGAAGTATCAAAATTCTCTATCTCCGGGTTACCATGGCGGGAGGCTTCGACTAGGTCGTCCAGATCCTGATAGACCAGCCAGTCTGCACCAATCGCTGTGGCAATCTGTTTGTCGTCTCTGCCATGCCCCACCAGTTCATTCACCGATGGCATATCGATACCATACACATTAGGGAAACGCACTGGCGGTGCCGCCGAGGCGAAATACACTTTGTTGGCACCGGCTTCCCGTGCCATTTGAATAATCTGTTTTGAGGTGGTGCCGCGCACAATGGAGTCATCCACCAGCAGTACATTTTTACCTTTAAACTCCAGATCAATGGCATTGAGTTTTTGGCGCACAGATTTTTTGCGTTGTTTTTGTCCCGGCATAATAAACGTGCGACCGATGTACCGGTTTTTGATAAACCCTTCGCGATACACCGTGCCCAGTTGATAAGACAACTGCAACGCCGAGGTACGGCTGGTATCGGGAATCGGAATAACCACATCGATATCGTGCTGTGGATAGACCTGTAAAATTTTCTTCGCCAGTGCTTCACCCATGCGCAAACGCGCCTTGTAAACAGAGATACCATCAATGATGGAATCCGGCCGGGCAAAATACACATGTTCAAAAATACAGGGGCTGGCTTCCGGTTTCTTCGCGCACTGCCGCGTGCTGAATCTGCCATTCACATCAATAAACACCGCTTCACCCGGCGCAATGTCGCGCATCAGGTCAAAACCCAGCGAATCCACAGCAACACTTTCCGAGGCAATCACGTACTCATCACCACGCGGTGTTTTGCGTTTACCGAACACCACGGGACGAATACCGTGCGGATCGCGAAAACCCACAATGCCGTAACCGGTAATCATCGCCACCACTGCATACGCTCCTTTGCAGCGGCGATGCACGGCAGCTACCGCCTCAAAAATATCATTGGCATCCAGGGTCAGTTTGCCTTCGTGTTGCAGCTCATGCGCAAACACGTTGAGCAGCACTTCGGAATCAGAGTCGGTGTTGATGTGCCGACGATCAGCACGGAACAAGTCACGTTTCAGCTCGGCAGCATTGGTGAGATTACCGTTGTGCGCCAGCGAAATACCAAACGGTGAATTGACATAAAACGGCTGTGCCTCCGCTGAGGAAAAACAACCCGCTGTCGGATAACGCACATGGCCGATGCCCATATTGCCCTGCAAACCCCGCATGTGCCGGGTGCGGAACACATCACGCACCAGACCGTTATCCTTGCGCAAGTACAGACGCCGTTTGTCACAGGTGACAATGCCTGCCGCATCCTGGCCCCGGTGCTGTAAAACGGTTAATCCATCATATAAATTCTGGTTAACGTTTTCCGTTCCAACGATGCCAATTATACCGCACATGCAAAATACCTCATCAAAATCTTCATTATTTGATCACTATCCTGTTTGTCAACGTTAACCAGGAATAGCACCACTCATCAATTCTGGTGCCACGGTATGTCTCAACCACAGCGCCAGTTTGTGAAATATCTCGATTAATGCCGACTCCTGCCACCAGGGGTCCTGGGGGATAGTTGTCATGCTCGCCAACAACACCAGCACCGCCACCACCACCACGCCACGCGCAACACCAAAAATCATGCCGATGATACGATCCGTGCTGGTCAACCCTGTCTTCGCCACCAGTGAGCCCGCCAGACGATTAACCAGCGCGCTAATCACCAGCATCACCACAAACAGGATAGTGAATGACACCACCACACGCACTGAGGGGGCGGAAATCCCGGTCAACAATAAACCGGCAAAATCCTTGGCAAAAGTCAACGCCACCCAAAAGGCGGCCAGCCAGCCCACCAATGACAGTGCCTCCCGCACAAAACCCCGCATCAAACTGAACAACGCGGAAATAGCAATGATACCGGGAATAACTATATCGACCCAAATCATAATTGCATCAGACTCCTCAAGGGTAAACCTGTACCAGGCCTTTCAAACCTGCCTTTTTAACCAGACGCTGACGCAGTTTGTCCGCTGCTGCCTCGCTGAGTTCCGGCCCCACACGCACCCGATACACACGACCGGACGCGCCTTTAATCGGCTCCACAAAACTGGCGTACCCCTGCTTGCGTAACTTGTCGCGCAACGCCCGGGCATTGTTGCGCGCCGAGAAACTGCCCACCTGCACCACCCAGCCATTGAGCTGTTTGGGTTCAGCAGGTTTGGTCTTGGCGGGAGCAGCCTTTGCGACGGGCGGTGGGGTCGGTTTTACCGGTACTTTCTCTACAACTTTTACCGGAGGCTTTGTCGGAGACTGATCCGCTACCTTTTCCTCCGGGGCAGGCTTGCCAGACACAGCAGGAGATTCAACCTCATCATCATCACCCAGGGGTACCACGGGGGCAGCCGCTACCGGTGGTGCCTCGGGTGCGGCAGGCACAGGTGGAAAACGGAAATCCGGTTCAGAAGGAATATTGCTGCCGTCGATACCACTGCCGAAATTGCCTTTACCCGACAATAACATGGGGATAAAAATCACCGCCAACGCCACCAACACCACTGCGCCCATTAATCGTTGCTTGAGTTGAATATTCACAAAATGCCTCAGTGCTCAATAAGAATTGATTATACTGCCTCGTCCAACACCGCCGCCACTGTATAAAACGATCCCGTCACCACAATGCGATCCTTTGCCGTGCTGGCCACCAATGCTGCCTGATAAGCTGCCGCAACATCATCAAAAATTTCTACCGAAACATTACGGATAGCCATTTCTGTTACCCCGGCCAGCAGTGCGGCATGTAATTGCTCGACCGAGGCCGAACGAGGCACGGGCAGAGGTGAGAGATACCAACGATCCACCACCGGCCGCAACTGCGCCACTATGGTATCGATATCCTTGTCCGCCAACATACCCAGCACTGCAAACGTGCGGCCCTGGCAATCCTGACGCACCAGATTATCCGCCAATGCCAGCGCGCTTTGCGCATTGTGTGCTACATCAAAAATTTGCAGCGGTGTACCCGGCAGAATTTGAAAACGCCCCGGCAACGACACCGACTGCAAACCTTGGGTAATAGCCGCTACATCCACAGGAAATTCCACATTCATTGCGGTCAACACTGCCAACACACCGGCCGCATTGTTCAACTGAAAGTCACCGGACAGCGCTGGCAGAGGCAGGTTTTCGCAACGATGTTGCGAATTGCTCCAGTGCCAGAGATCAGCCCCCTGCCCGTCAGACCGCTCAATAAAAAAGTCCTTCCCCAACAGTAACAATGGCACCTTCAGTGATTCTGCCACTGACAGCAACGATGCCGGCGGCATCGGATCAGCACAGACTGCTGGCCGACCTGTGCGCAATATACCCGCTTTTTCACGTGCAATCGTCTCACGGTCACTGCCTAACCAGTCCACATGATCCACGTCGATGGCGGTGATCAATGCCACATCGGCATCCAGTATATTCACCGCATCCAGCCGTCCACCCAGTCCTACTTCAAGAATCGCCACATCCACTGAGGCATGCTGCAAAATATCGATGGCGGCAAGGGTGCCAAACTCAAAACAGGTTAAACGAACATCCGCACGGGCCTGATCGATGCGTTCAAAAGATGCGCACAGCATGGCATCATCTATCGGCTTACCAGCCAGTTTGATGCGTTCGTTGTAGCGCAATAGATGCGGCGAGGTATAACTACCGACGCGGTAACCCGCAGCAAGCAAAATGGCTTCCAGCATCGCCACACTGGAGCCCTTGCCATTGGTTCCCGCAACCGTAATCAAGGTAAAGTCAGGCTGAGTAAGCTTAAGCCGCGCCAGCACGCTACTCACCCGCTCCAGTCCCAGATCAATCTCCACTGGGTACAAGGTTTCCTGCCAGATCAGCCAATCCTTGAGGGTGTTGAAGCGCATTGAACGATAAAACGTGGGCTACGAGCCCATGAATCCGATAGATTTCCCAGCGCCAGGCTTGGCCTTGCATTCTTTCTCCAGCGCACTCAGCAAGTAACGTGGGTCAATTGTTTTATTCAGGCTTCGGGACTGACGCACAACCGTCGCAAAATCCCCGGGCGTGAGATTATCAAGTCGCGCCAAGTCTGTTTTATATTGCCGCGTTTCATCCTTGACGTTGCAGCCGTGCTCTTCCAGCACTTGTAGAAATAATGCCCACGCTTGTTCGGGCTTCATATGATCAAATTTGATCTTCAGATCAAAACGGCGTAGCGAAGCAGCATCCACAAGATTCAGTAAATTCGTGGATGCGATGAACACGCCATTAAAGCTTTCCATTTGGACCAATAACTCATTAACCTGGGTGATCTCCCATGAGTTTTGAGCAGAGCCACGATCTAGGAGAAAACTGTCCACTTCATCAACAAGCAGTACCATATCGTCAGCTTCGGCCTCATCAAACATGGCAGCGATATTTTGCTCCGCTTCGCCCACCCATTTACTGAGAATGTCTGAAGCCTGTTTTTTCAGTAACGGCTTATCCAACTGTTCCGCGACATAATGCGCAAAAGCGGTTTTTCCGGTGCCCGGCGCACCATACAAACAAATACGTGCCTGGTGGTTTTGTTGCAGCCCTTTGGTCAGCGCTTCCAGATTCTGATCTGGGTTCAGATATTCAAGGCTATAACGGGTTTCACGACTGATCACCGTTCGAGGTTTACGGGATAACCCCATAACCTGTAGTTTATTACCAATGATCCTTTCCAGGTTTTTCTCCAGCTCTTTTGTATTACCAGCATTCAGGTGAGCTGCGATTTTTGCTGCACTCTCAGCATGTGCTGGCACCAGATGCTCGTGTTCCGCCATTTGCGCCAACCAGGCATCACTCAAGCCCAGGTGACCGAGATATTTGTCAAGAATACGCCGACGGATATTGCGCGTGGGAGAGCGCAAATTCAGGACAAAATCAAAACGACGCAACACCGAATCATCCAGTTGCACCACACTGTTGCACAACCAGAATGCCGGGATTGGGTTTTCCTCCAGCAATTGATGCACCCAGGCTTTTTTGAAATCAGGGCGCGTCACATGGCCGAACGGGCTGAAATTCACATCAGGAAAAGCATCCTCTATTTCATCAAACAAAATAGCGGATTTTTCTTTATTGGCCAGCATTTTCTGGGTCAGCTGATAAGCAGAAAAACGGTCTTTTCCATCAATGGGATTACCTTCCATATCCTGCATGGTGATTTCGTATAACTCAAACCCGCAGCACCGGCTTAAGGTTTTCACCAGTTCGGTTTTACCGGTGCCGGGTTCGCCGTATATCAACACGTTAATCCCCGGGATATGCTTCTTTTCAGCTGACTGTAAATAGCACATCAACAGATCAATATCCGTTTTTAAATGTGGGAAATCCTCAATTGACAGATGCGACTGACTCGCTGTTTTAAAAAAACATTGCAATATCGCCTCTGGATTATTCTGCTCCTGTGTCAAGGCGTATTTGATACTGTGCGGAACATCAAAGCACTGCTGCAATGAATGCATATAGTGACCACTGGCATTGATGCGCAACAACCCCGAAGATATCAATGCACCATTGGAACGCATGGCATTCTCAATCTCACTACGGGAAACATTCAAGATGACCGACAGGGTCTGCCGGATTTGCTCATTGCTCATTTCCCCGAGCGTCTCGACCACCATATTAAACCCCGCGGACGAGCCTGATACGATGACAAATCGTAATATATCAATCTCACACTGTGTCAGATTCAAGGATTTCTGAAGAATCGTAATATTGGCGGAAAAAATATCCCGGGGAGCTGTTGGTGTATCGCTCTCCAGTGTTTTTAATGTATTGGCCAGATTGGAAAACATGGTTTTTTTATCAATATTTTCGTCTTGAAGAAATGCTGACAAACCCAAAACATGCATCGTTTCCGGGTCATGCAGACCACCATAACGATCAAAAAACCGGTTGAATACATTCAATCGGATCAGGATGCGTAAATTCCAGAGCATCAACAACGGGTCACCGCCTGACGTTTTGTGGGCATCCATATTGGCAGAGGATTGTTGGGTATCACTTACCTGAGTCATCGTTCAGCACCGAAAAATTGCCCGGTCAGGGCCAAAAACCGGCATTTTAGAAGAATTTATCCATACCGTATAGACATATCATTTGATTCAAGCCAGAAAACAATACAGAAGCCCCTAAATATGACGCACACTGAACACCTAAATCTCAAACGCTATGGGTATAGAACAACTATTTCCTGCACTTTGGTTCAATCAGAACGAACAAATACAGACTGAACCTGAGCGCCAAACCGAGATATTATTTCGTGCGCATCCCTTACGATGAATGAAAATACCCCTCTAAAAATCAGGGGTATCTGAAAACCTGTCGCTTTGCCAAGTCTGTACTTGTAAACGCAGAGGTCGCAGAGACACAAAAAAACACTAAAAACGCTCTAAAAACTCTGCGTCTCTGCGACCTCTGCCTGACAGACACTGTGTTTTTTGTTTCCACATTCTGTGGTACACACTGAACCTCTAAACCCCATTCGCTCCGGAACAGCAGCCGCTGACCGGTCTTCCGAAACCATAACCATTGGCCTGACAAGATAGGAGACGTTATTTTTGTATCTCTTCCGAAATATGTTTTACCCACTCGCCGATAATCGGAACAAATTCAATTTGCGATAACAAATAAACCAAAATTGATACAACGATTGTGGCTCCGAGCACGCTACCCAAACCAAACACGATCCCTTTCATAAACTGATAAAATAACAATTTAGGAATGGAGTTATATATTTCCATCAGTTTATGCGAATTAACATGCTCCAGCGCCCTTTCGATTTTCTTCAGCGAAAGGAGGATTTTGTTTAACTGATCATTTGAGTCGGTCGTCAAATCTTTTTTACTTTCTTCTGTTGGTTCCACGCATCATCCTCATGTTTTATCTGGTATACGTTACGACACTCTCTCTACGACGCTCTCTCTAAACATTTCTACCGATTTGCCGATCAGACAATAAATTTTCTGGCGGATCAACGTAACATGAACCCTCTCAAGTATCGTTTACCACAGCAACAACAAAACGACATCGATACATTGCAGCCCCGGCCCAATGCCCTGGCGGCGTGGATTGCGGCACAACCCACCATCAACCTGCAGTCCACGGCATCTCTGGCATTCAAACTTTTGCAAAGTTACAACCGCTGCAAAATGCCTGCGGCAATGCGGCTTAAAGCAATGATTACGTTACAACCGATGATCGATAACATCGTCGAACAGTTGCGCAGTTATTACCAAAACGAATCCCTGCCATTGCGCAAAAGCGCTCGCACGCAGGCAAATATGACGGCCCGATTTCTGGATGAAACGGCTTTTGCCTATAAAGCAACGGTGACTGATGCGGTCATCGACACCGAAAATAACGAAATGAGCATCAATCTGTTTATTGCCTCTCTGCGACTTGCTATCGACCATCTGGGACATCAATTACTGGAATGTTATGCCCAGTATGCACCTCCAGTGAACGGTCTGTGGGGCGAGATACACCGTACTTATCAACTGGCGGAACGCAATGGCCTGCATACCCGCATACTTACTGAAAACGAGGCTGCCGACAATCCCTTCGCAACCGTGCAGCATGGTTATCTGCGTCTGATATTGCTGGCATTGGCAACGCCCAATCACCTGATGCCGGGACAGGCAACCTATATCTACACCTGCCTGGAAAAGTGGACGGCAGGTTGTCGCATGTTCAACAAAAAGATCACTGAAGCAAAAACCGGCGACATTGTTATTGATCTGGCGGGCGAGCGTCCACCAGCAGTGGCGACCGGTTATGCCCGTTTTCGCCCTGTGGATGGTCGTTTTCTGGATATCAGCAAATTGCAGGAAAAACTCGATGAAATCAGCGCCAGTGTAAATGAACAACATCGGAGCAAACGGGGTGTACCACTGACTATCGCCGAACGCCTGCGTCGCGACCTGCTCACCCGGCTGCGTAAAGCCTGGCAGGGGCGTGCAGAACGTGCCTGCCTGCGTGAGGAAGACATGACCACCCATATCTCGTTATGCATAGGATTGGATATGTGTCATCACATTATCAGCAACGAAAGCGATTTCCATCCCGAGCAGGATGAAATTCATTACCATCGCCCGCAGGAGACTGGTAGTGGTCTGGCGCTGACACCGACGAATGCATTGATATTGGAAACTCCCGGCAGCAGCAGTCAACACGGCCGGGACACCACCCGCGTGTCCCGTTTCACCGAGGGTGTCGATGTGTGGGATGCCATTCACGAGGCCGAAATTCACGCCCGTGAAAAACGCGAAGCTGCCATGGCACATTTCCACCCCGACCCTTGGCTGCGCATGAACCACAGTGCTACTGGTCTGGCATTGCGTCGCCTGCCGAAAGCGCAATCGCGCACCCGTGTCGGCGCGGTGGTGGCCTTTCGTAACAATAACAAATCGTGGACCATCGGTACGCTGCGCTGGCTACAGGATGCATCCAGCAAAACCTTCGACATCGGCATCATGATCCTGTCCAGGCAGGGTGTCCCCGTGGCCGTACGCGCCATCGGCGGCGCAGGTACCGGTGGAGAATATTTCCGCAGTTTGCTCATTGAGCCGACCTTTCTGGAAAAACAAGACTCAGTAAAATTTGCCCTGCTGGTGCCGGCCAGCATTTATGACATCGGTACCCAGCTGGTACTCAACCGCCAAACTGAGCTAGAGTATGTGCGCCTGACGCGAATGATCGACACCAGCAGCTCCTTTTCATTGTTTGAATTCAAACACATTGAAGTACCACCGGCGGAGCAGGCCAAGATCAGCAGTCTCAGTCAATCGTATAACTATTAAACAAAATAACACACGATTACAAACCACTATTTTATGTTTACCCAGTGCCCCCGATGTGACGCCATCTTTCAGCTTTCCGCCAGCCAACTCAGGGCTGCCAGCGGCGACGTGCGCTGTGGACAATGTCTGTCTGTGTTTAATGCGCTGGACCACCTCAGCGAAGATTTACCCGTAGAAGAAATGGAAGAACTGGCTTACAAAGCCGATGAGTACGACAACAGTGAACCCGGAAAAACATCGGACAACATGCCAAGCCCGGATGAATCCGCAGCCGGATTGTCGGATACCGAAACTGATGGCGACGATGTTTTTAATGACATCATCAGCGAAGTAAAACGACATGATGTTCCCATCGAGGAAATTGATCGTTTTGAAGCATTTTTAGCAACAAATGCCTTGCCGGTTGAAGATGTTCCAATAAACGATTTTTCTCCGGTTGAACATTCACAACCAGCCGATGACACTTTACCCGCCCAAGACGCCACATCCGATACCCTAATAAACACAGATTTCAGCGAGCCCCTCTCTGCCGATAAAACCTCCGCAGCCGCTGGCGAAACAAATTTCGGCGACATCGATACCGTCACGGCGGCCTTGGATACTGATATCAGCATCGATGATGACGAATTTGCTGAATTTGCTGTTTACCTGGACAAACCGGAAGATGAGGCTCGACACAGCAATAAAATAAATGCCGATGATGACAGAGGCATTATCGAAACCACCAATCCTGATTCTGTCACCACAGGCACACCGGACACTGCCGACACGGCTGCCCTTGAAGAAACCCTACAAGCAAAAACCGTACACGCACCAGAAGAATACTCATCGCCTGCAAACGAAATTCAGACCGTCAACATTCCTGAACTCATCCTCGACGATCTGCACGCCGCCAAAGCTGAGCAACTGCGGCCGTCCAACACGCCGTGGATGATTGGCAGCCTGTTGTTAATGCTCACTTTGGTATTACAAGTGGTATACCATTCACGCGACGAACTGGCCAAAGACGCCAACCTGCGCCCCTGGCTGATACACATGTGTGAAGTGCTTAATTGCACATTGAGCCAACCCTACAACATCGCACAAATTGACATCATCGGCCGCGATGTACGTTCCCACCCTTCGGCTGATAAAGCACTCATCGTCAGCACCACCCTGATCAACACCGCTACCTTCGTACAACCCTTCCCTTTATTAACCATGATGTTTTCGGATATCAACGGTACAAAAATTGCCCAACGTCGTTTCACACCCCGCGAATACCTGAGCAATACCGTTGACCTGGACACCGGCATGATGCCCGACATGCCTATACGCATCGACCTGGAGCTGGTTGACCCTGGCAAGGCTGCAGTAAATTACGAGTTTCATGCTGAGACCGACCCGCGCCAGACACGCCCCCTCACCTGAGCCCGGACTCCCGTTGCGAATCATCGAACACAACACGCTGTTGCTCGACAATGGCTCCTTCATGTTGCCTCAGGGTGCCTACTTTAAAGTGATATTCCATCCTCACTCATTCATGTCCCATCGTACTTTGCCAGGCACAAAACTTAACGCTGCAAACTGTTCAACGGCGGATTCCAGGCTGAAAATAACCTATGCCGGAAAAATAATTTTCGGTAAACACTGAGACTTAAGGGCAATACACACGAAAAAACTTCGACAACATCTTTTTTCTCATCCGGGTTAAGAGTAATATTGCCTCTCCGTTTTCCCAGCAAAGTTATGTGTCTCTGTTTTCCCTCAGGTGTATTTGGCCGTTTCGCCAGAACGCTTTTGAATAAGACAAAAAGAACCTAGATAAAAAAGCTCAAGCAAAACCCATGCAAATCGGCCCTTACACACTTTCCAATCAACTCATCCTCGCGCCCATGGCAGGCATCACGGATCGCCCCTTCCGGCAGCTATGCAAAAAACTGGGTGCGGGCATGGCAGTATCGGAAATGGTGTCCTCCAACTCTCTGTTATGGGGCTCGGAAAAAACCCGACGCCGCGCCAATCACGACGGTGAAACTGATCCACGCTCAGTACAGATTATGGGTGCTGATCCACAGATGATGGCTGAAGCCGCCCGCTACAATGCCGACAACGGCGCACAAATCATCGATATCAACATGGGTTGCCCGGCTAAAAAAGTCTGTAACGTCGCCGCTGGCTCGGCACTGTTACAAGACGAGGCACAGGTAGGGAATATCCTCGACGCCGTCGTGGGCGCAGTATCTGTTCCTGTCACTCTGAAAATTCGTACCGGCTGGGATACTGACAATCGTAACGGGGTGCGCATTGCCCGCATCGCCGAAAGCGCAGGTATCCAGTCGCTGGCTGTGCATGGGCGTACCCGCGCCTGTGCCTACAAGGGGGAAGCAGAGTACGACACCATTGCCGCCATCAAAGCAGCAGTGAACATCCCGGTAGTGGCCAATGGCGACATCAGCACACCGGAAAAGGCAAAAAGGGTGTTGGAATACACTCAGGCAGATGCCGTCATGATCGGTCGGGCAGCCCAGGGACGCCCCTGGATTTTCCGCGAGATCGACCACTATTTAAAAACCGGGGAAAAACTGCCAGAGCCCACACTTAAAGAGGTGCGCGACATTTTACTCGAACACCTGCAAAATCTTTATGCGTTTTACGGGGAATACACAGGAGTGCGTATGGCGCGCAAACACATCTCCTGGTACAGCAAAGGGCAACAGCACGGCGGAGCATTCCGCCAGGCAGTCAATCAGGTAGAGACTGTCGCAGAACAACTACAAATAACAAAAGATTTTTTTGACACCTTGTTGGTTCGGGAGGAACTAGCCGCATGACAATACATTTTCAGAATACTGAATCCATGGTCGAAATTGCCGCAGATCATCTGGAAGATGATGCACAAAACGCACCCTTGAGCGACCATATCAAATCCATGTTAGAAGGTTATTTCAACGACCTTGACGGGCACCCGCCCGCAGACTTGTACCAGATGGTGCTACAGGAAATCGAACAACCCCTGCTGGAAAGCGTGCTGCACTATACACGCGGCAACCAAAGCAAAGCAGCAATTGTGCTGGGGTTGAACCGAGGTACATTACGCAAAAAACTCAAGCAGTACGATCTGAACTAGATTTTGGCAGTATAGCGACACTGGGGCCCTTGTGGCCCCTTTGTTATTTATGAAATACCCTTTATGGGGCTGTTTTTTCATCGACAGCGCCTCGGGAAAGCAACACAGGCTCAATCATGACAGTCATCAAACGCGCCCTCATCAGCGTCTCGGATAAAACCGGTATCATCGACTTTGCCCGCACCCTGCGCGAGCTTGGCGTAGAAATTCTCAGCACTGGCGGCACCGCCAAACTGCTGTCCGACAACAATGTGGACGTTACCGAGGTCTCCGACTACACCGGTTTCCCGGAAATGATGGATGGCCGGGTAAAAACCCTGCACCCAAAAATTCACGGTGGCCTGCTGGGGCGACGCGGCATAGACGATGCCGTAATGGCCGACAACGGCATTGCCCCCATCGACCTGGTAGTGGTTAACCTCTACCCCTTCGAAGAAACCGTGGCTCGTCCCGATTGCAACCTGCCTGCCGCCATCGAAAACATCGATATCGGCGGCCCAACCATGTTGCGTGCCGCAGCAAAAAACCATAATGCAGTCACCGTACTCGTAGACGCTAACGACTACGCCCGTGTCATTGATGAGATGAAAAACAACAAAGGCATCGTCAGTGCTACCACCCGCTTCGATCTCGCTACTAAAACTTTCGAGCACACCGCAGCTTACGATGGTGCTATTGCCAACTATCTGGGCGCAACACAACTGGACTGTAGCAAATCCGACTTTTCCCGCACGCATAACAGCCAGTTCCTCAAAGCACAAGATATGCGCTATGGCGAAAACCCGCATCAAAAAGCTGCTTTTTATGTGGAAGCCAACCCGGCCGAAGCATCTATCGCCACTGCCGTGCAATTACAGGGTAAAGAACTGTCCTTCAACAACATCGCCGATACGGATTCTGCATTGGAGTGCGTCAAACAGTTTGCAGAGACTGCTTGTGTCATTGTCAAACATGCCAACCCCTGTGGTGTCGCCGTTGCCCATAGCCAACTCAACGCCTACGATCAAGCCTACAATACCGACCCCACCTCGGCTTTTGGTGGCATCATCGCCTTTAACCGGCCATTGAATGCCGAAACAGCGGAAACCATCGTCAATCGTCAGTTTGTCGAAGTCATCATTGCTCCCAGCATTAACGACGATGCCAAACCCATCCTGGCACAAAAGAAAAATGTGCGCGTACTGGAATGTGGCGAATGGGATGATGAACGTACACCGGAACTGGACTATAAACGGGTCAACGGCGGCTTGCTGGTGCAAGACCGTGATTTAGGTATGATCCGCGCTGACCAACTGAAAGTAGTCACCCAGCGTGCGCCCGACGAGCAGGAGATGTGTGATCTGTTATTTACCTGGCAGGTTGCCAAGTTTGTTAAATCCAATGCCATTGTATACGGCAAAAACGGCATTACCATCGGTATCGGTGCCGGGCAAATGAGTCGCGTATACAGCGCACGTATTGCCGCCATCAAAGCCGCCGATGCAGAATTGGTGGTAAAAGGCTCGGTAATGGCCAGCGACGC
>VAPK010423771.1_pt1 | contig 17502 bp, 15 predicted proteins | sample 3395031 | NCBI WGS metagenome assembly VAPK01 (sample SAMN08290443, study PRJNA428436) | hydrothermal vent metagenome | isolation source: Deep-sea hydrothermal vent chimney 1 | place: Pacific Ocean: Juan De Fuca Ridge
CTATTTAACTTCTTCAGCTTTAGGGAATTTTACGTCTCCCGCTTTAGATGCTACGGGTACTTCCACTTTATTATCCGGTGCTAGAATCACACCCTTTACTTCTTTGGGCATAGGGACTTTATTCATCATTGTTTGTGTAGTAGAGGGAATGCTGTTTTGAGTTGAAGGTTTTGTAAGCTTTGCTGTTGCTGGTTTTGCAGCCATTTCTCTAGCTTTATCTAAACGAGGGATAAACTGAGGTGGCGCAGGCATAGTAGGTATTCTATTTTGTGTTTTAGCCTGTGCTTGTAAATTTTGCTGTGGTGCTCTTGGCCTATAGGAGTAATTAGGGACGTTGTTTCCCCAGTTTCCTGAGTTCCATGATGGTTTACTATTATTGTTCCAGTTAAAGTTAGGCATGTTCCAGTTGTTGCCATTATTACCACCGTTCATGGATGGCATATTCCAGCTGTTTCCTTGGTTGTTACCAAAACCATTACCAAAGCTACGATTTGTTCCCCAGTTCATATTAGGCATATTCCAACTGTTACCATTGCCATTTCCTGAGTTGAAACTCGGCATGCTCCAATTGTTACCGTAACCATTACTATTATTATTCCCCCAATTCATATTGGGCATACTGGGCATATTCCAGTTTGAACCGTTGTTATTATTGCCATTTCCCCAATTAAAGTTAGGGGTGCTAAAGCTGCTTGAATTATTATTAACAGAGGGTGCGGCAGTAGATACAAAGGGAATGCTCATTAGAGCAATAGATAGAATTAGTTTTTTCATGGGTCTCATTCGAATAGTTCTCACTTGTTATTGTTGATGTTTACCCAAATCCGCACTTAGAAACACGAATACGATACAAGTTTTAGATCGCACAGCACATCCAAAAAATATTCGCTTAACCTAAGAGTGACGCTAAGGTTTTCGAATATACTGTGAAACCAAATACTGCATTCTATTTTATCTTTCTAAGTGTGGGTCTGGGTTTAAAGGGGGTTTTGAGATATAAAATACAGAACTGCTATTAGAGCCGTCCTGTATAAATATACTATCTTGGGGCAACAGGAACGACTGGTACCTGTGGGTATGCATAAGGCATGCTGTAACCATAAGCAGGTGGCTGGCTGTAACCGTATGGGTTCATACCGTATCCGCCTCCATTATTGTTGTTTCCAAAGCCGAAGTTATTTCCTCCGAAGTTGTTATCATTGTTATCCCATGAATCCATGAATTCTTCCATCCAGTACATTGGAGTCCACTCTGGCCAGTTACTTTCGTCCCAGTAGGGTCCATTAGGTCCCATTTTCCATTCGCCATTATTGCCTCCAAAAAAATCACCACCAAAAAAATCGGATGCACTAGCTGTGGTACTTACGGATGCGGATGCCATAACGAGGGTTAAAGCGATCATCAACTTTTTCATGTTTATCTCCTGCGGGTTAATTGTAGATGCACATACTATAGTACAGAATATGAGCATTTGCTAATATAGATGCAATTATTTATGAGATTTGTCAAGAAACAGGTCATAATTAGTGCTTAGATGAACTAATATTAGTAGTTGGACAGTAATAGTATGAATCAAGATACAAAGAAAACACCCGTAGTTACAATTGATGGGCCAGCAGGTTCAGGGAAAGGAACAATTTCTCAACGTGTAGCAGATGAGTTGGGTTGGAATATATTAGATAGCGGTGCTTTATATCGATTGGTGGCACTAGCTGCTCAACGTAAGGGTATTGAATTAGAAGATGATATGGCTGAGAGTAATCTGTCTGAAGTTGCTAAGCAGCTTGATGTGGTTTTTAAGCCCTGTGAAGGTGGAGGGGTTGAGGTTTTGCTAGAAAAAGATGATGTAACTCACGCAATTCGTAGTGAAGAATGTGGGTGTTCAGCATCAAAAGTTGCTGCACAAAAAGGGGTTAGAAGTGCATTATTGGATAGACAACGTCGGTTTTTGAGTGCCCCTGGTTTAGTGGCTGATGGGCGTGATATGGGAACAGTTGTTTTTCCACAGGCTGATGTTAAAGTTTTTCTTACAGCAAGCGCCGAAATTAGAGCACAACGTAGGCAGAATCAGTTGAAAGAAAGAGGGATTGATGCTAACCTGCGCGGCTTGATTCATGATATCGAGGAACGTGATGCACGCGATACAAATCGCAAGGATGCACCATTAATTCCAGCGGATGATGCCATTATAATTGATACGGGTAAATTAAGTATTGATGAGGTGGTTTCAAAAGTTATGAAAAAGGTGAATGCTAGTTTCTAGTTTCAAAGTGTTTTTATAGATAAAGAATCAAAAATGTAAACAGGTTTTTTTAAAGCCCAACGATGATGCTTACTGCTCTAAGTACTAGCAGTAGTAAGACGGAACAAAATGATCGTTACTAAATTAAGCTGTTTAATGAATACTTTATTATGTTTTTACTGTATTAAAGATAAGCAGTCGTAATAGAGTTTAATTTGACCGCCTGACATGGGTTTGTTGGCGTTGTTTATTATAGGTTTTATACCATGAGTGAAAGTTTTGCGGAGTTATTTGAAGAAAGTCTAACGTATATCGAGATGACCCCCGGTTCTCTTGTTAGTGCCACGATTGTTGATGTAACTCCAGATTTCGTAACAGTAAGTGCTGGCCTTAAGTCTGAAGGCGTTATTCCAGCCGAACAATTTAAAAATGAAGCAGGTGAAGTCACAGCGAAAGTTGGTGATGTTGTAGAGGTTGCTTTAGAAAGTGTTGAAGATGGATTTGGTGAAACCAAACTATCTCGTGAAAAAGCTCGCCGTCTACGTGCGTGGGAGATTCTTCAGGAAGCACTTGATAATGATGAAATTATCACGGGTGTGATTACGGGCAAGGTTAAAGGTGGATTCACCGTTGAGCTTGGCGATATTCGCGCCTTCCTACCAGGTTCTTTAGTTGATGTGCGTCCAGTACGTGACACAGCTTACCTTGAAGGGAAAGATTTAGAGTTTAAATTAATCAAGTTAGACCAAAAGCGTAACAACGTAGTGGTATCTCGTCGTGCAGTCGTTGAAGATGAGTACAGTGTTGAACGTGAAGCACTTCTTGAAAGCATTGAAGAAGGTAAGCAAATCAAAGGTGTTGTTAAGAACCTTACTGATTACGGCGCATTCATCGACTTGGGTGGCATCGACGGCTTACTGCATATCACTGATATGGCTTGGAAGCGTGTTAAGCACCCATCAGAAGTACTTGAAATTGGGGCTGAAATTGATTGTATGGTTCTTAAGTTTGATAAAGAAAAGAGCCGTGTATCACTTGGTCTTAAGCAACTGGGTGAAGATCCATGGCAAGATTTGGTTCGTCGTTACCCTGTTAACACACGTCTATCTGGTAAGGTTAGTAATCTTACAGATTATGGTTGTTTTGTTGAAATCGAAGATGGTGTTGAAGGTCTTGTTCATGTATCCGAAATGGATTGGACTAATAAGAATGTAAACCCTGCTAAAGTGGTAACGCTTGGTGATGATGTTGAGGTAATGATCCTTGAGATTGATGCTGATCGTCGTCGTATCTCTCTTGGTATGAAGCAATGTAAAGCGAATCCTTGGGATGAGTTTGCGAAAACAGCTACTAAAGGAGATCAGGTTAAAGGTGTCATTAAGTCAATTACTGACTTTGGTATCTTTATTGGTCTTGAAGGTGGAATTGATGGTCTTGTTCACCTCTCTGATATTTCTTGGAGTATTCCAGGCGAAGAAGCAGTACGAGATTACAAGAAAGGCGATGAGGTTGATGCAACAATTCTTGCTATTGATCCAGAGCGTGAGCGTATTTCTTTGGGTATTAAGCAATTGGATCAAGATCCATTCTCATTGTTTGTTGCTGCAAATGAAAAAGGTAGTATTGTAAAAGGTACTGTCACTGAAGTGACTGCTAAGATGGTTAAAATCGATCTTGCAGAAAATATTGAAGGTATTTTACGTGCTTCTGAAATTTCACGTGATCGTGTTGAAGATGCATCAACTGTTATTAATGTTGGTGATGAAATCGAAGCAAAGTTTATGGGTGTAGATCGTAAAACTCGTGCAATCAACTTATCGATTAAAGCCAAAGACTATGCTGATGAAGCACAAGTCATGAAAGAGTACAGTGGCGGAGCTGCAAGCTCTGGTACACTTGGTGATATTTTCAAGGAACAGCTTGATAAATAAGTGTATTTAGACATGTGATAGCCAAATAATGGCTATTATTAGAAAAAGCCGATTATTTTTCGAATAATCGGCTTTTTTTATGTGATTTCAGTTGCTTATTCGGTTTTCTATACTATTATTGTTACTTAAGGGAGTTTTGATCATGTCCTCCTGAAAAATGCTTAGAAATAAAAACTACCAAAGAATTATTTACTAACGAGAAGCTAGGGAGAGAGCTTTAATGACTAAATCAGAAATTATCAATATTCTTGCACGTAAGCAAAGCCATTTAAGTAGTAAAGATATTGAGCTGTCAGTTAAAATACTATTAGATCAAATTAGTGATACGCTTTCTGAGGGTGAAAGAATTGAAATTCGAGGTTTTGGTAGTTTTTCATTGCATCATCGCTCTGCTAGAAAAGGTAGAAACCCTAAGACAGGTGAGCAGGTACAATTATCTCCTAAACATGTTCCTCATTTTAAACCGGGTAAAGAAATGCGCGAGCGTGTAAATGAGTCTAAAGATGGTTTTACTATTCAAGAATAGTAGTGAGTTAAGACTTCAGCATAACTCAGGTAACGAGTGAAAATGACCAAAATCTTTCTGATCTTCGTTGTAAATCTTGCTATTAGTTGCTATTCACGCCTTAATCAGAAAAATTTTATCTCATTTTTCTTTCACCACTGACTTATGTTGAAATCTCAATTTAAACTATATTTTTCTAAAAATAGCCTGGATTTAATAAATGGTTGAAATTCTATTTTTATTGCTCCCACTTGCTTTTTATTCAGGCTGGAGAGCTGCTCGTAAGAGCATATTAAATAAACAAAAAAAAAAGCACAACTCTCTGATAGTTTTGTCAAGGGCGTAAACTTTCTACTCAGTGAAGAACCTGATAAGGCTTTGGAGGTTTTTCTAAATTATCCAGACATTGATGAATACACAGCTGAAACATTTCAGTTGCTTGGTAATTTGTTTCGTGATCGTGGTGAAGTTGATCGCGCCTTAAAAGTTCATCAAAATGTCATCGCACGTTCGAACTTAAACGCACAACAAACTCAAAAGGCGATGTATGCACTGGGTAAAGATTTTTTTGCTGCAGGAATGTTGGACAGAGCTGAAAGTGTTTTTCAAGAGTTATTAGATAATAAGTCGAATAAATGGGTTTCCAAAGCATTAATTTGCTCATCTCTAAGAACTATTTATGAGCAAACGCAAGAGTGGGAAAAAGCAATTGAAGCAACCTCGTGTATTAAGAGAAATCAGAAAAAGAATGAAGAAAATACGCAAATAAACAGTCAGGCACTGATATCTCATTACTATTGTGAACTGGCAGATGAGGCCTTAGGTCAAGGTAAGCTACATGAAGTTGATGGATATATTAGTGCGGCAAAAAAATCATATAAGAACTCAACACGACTAATGACATTGTTGGGTGATATGGCCTTTCATCAAAAACACTATAAGCAAGCATTACAGCATTACCTGAATGCGGTGAAGCATGATTCACGTTTACTCAGTATGTTATTTGAAAAGCTTGAGGAATCTTCAAGTTCTGCTGGCGAAATCACAAAACTACAAAAAGAACTATTTATCCTATATAAAAAGAATCGAGATCGTACTGTTTTTGAAACGATTATTAGTATGGCGAAGAAATATGGTTCATCAAGTGATCTCGATGAGCTGATTGATACTGAATTATCATCAAAGAAACTAAATATTGAATCAATTTATAAAGTAACAGAATATATTCAAACTGATAGTAGTGGTATAGATTGTGGAAATGGTCTTAGGCTTGTGAACAAATCATTAGAAAATTATCTTCAAGGTGTTCCAGCATTTCGTTGTGAGCACTGTGGGTATAGGATGCATGATTATTTATGGCGTTGTCCAGCTTGTCATCATTGGGATTCGATTGATCACGCCTAGTTTTTTGCTAATCAGAGTGCTCTCACTAACCGCCAGTACTGTGTTAGAAAAACATCATTTACAGTTTGTAAGCTCAATTTTCCTGCTTGTTCCGATGGCTAGTGAGAGCACTCTGAATAGCAAAAAAATCTCTTTATTATTAAACAGGAATTACTATGTCTAGTAAGTTAATTGTTGCCCTTGATTTTCCAACGGTTGAGCAAGCTTTGGAATTCGTGAAACCTCTTAACCCTCAGATGTGCAAACTAAAAGTGGGTTTTGAACTGTTTGTTGCGGCGGGGCCTGATTTCGTTAAGGGCTTGGTTGATCAAGGCTTTGATGTATTTCTTGATCTGAAGTTTCATGACATACCTAATACGGTTGCATCAGCTTGTGTGGCTGCTTCTAATCTAGGTGTGTGGATGATGAATGTTCATGCCAGCGGTAGTGATAAAATGATGCGAACAGCAAAACAGGCGCTAATTGATTGTCATTCAAAGACTAAGTTAATAGCGGTTACGGTTTTAACTTCTATGGATGAAAAACAGCTTTCTGCAATTAATATAGAAAACACAGCTGAAGAACAAGTAAAGCACTTAGCAGTATTAACAAATAAGTCAGGCTTAGATGGTGTAGTTTGTTCAGCAAAGGAAGCAGAAGTACTAAGAGAGTTGATGGGAAAAGACTTTTTGTTAGTGACCCCGGGAATTCGACCAGCAGGTTTTGATACAGGTGATCAAAGTAGGGTGATGACACCTAAAGAGGCTGCCAGAGCAGGGGTTAATTATATTGTTGTTGGAAGACCTATAACACAGGCTGAAAAGCCGTTATCTGTTATTGAGAAAATAAATGAAGATATGAGTTAAGGGATCTTTTTTAAGCAAGCTTCTGTCCATTTACTGGTAACTGAATTACGTTAGATTGATCTGATCTATTGTCTGTTCCAGACACCACTTCTTCAATTCTTGCATGTATATTTTGATACATAGATTCATTAATTATTCCAATATTAGATAGTGTTTGAAGATATTCTAAATGCTTCTTAAATTCTAATGTTTTGTACTTTCTAACTTTTTCTGCTGAATTTTGTGAGCTTTCAATTGTAGTATTTAATGTATCAATAAAACTACTAACCATATTTTTTTCTTTAGCGCTTGTCGCTCTGATGCTGAATCTTTGTTTACCACTTCTTGAGTCAATATAACTATATTCAATAGAATAGTTTTTTGTATATGAAACTGCAAATAAAATACTACTGATACCTAATAGTATACTAGCGGGTAGTAATGTATTACCTAGTGAAAGAAAAATCAAAGGAGCTGCAATAGCAGTCAATAAAGCAAAAGCTAGCCAATATTCCTCATAAGTATTTTGATGTTTTGGTGAGGCACTTATATCAATTAATGGTATCTTTTCATGAGTTGAGTCAGTGGAAGAAAGAGAATTAATAATTAAGTTGTTCTCAGAGTCAATTTTGTACTCTTTAGTTGAAAACAGAGTGTGTGTATATGTGATAATAGTCATATAGTATATTATTTGAATTTAAGTAGTAGACTTAACTATATTAGCCTGCCCACATAAACACTATACTTAAGCGCTCTTCTGTGGCACTAGTATGATCAGGTTACTATTCGGATAGTTAAGACAGATAAACGGATTGATCATCTATCTTAGTTTATAAATATGAATTAGCTATTGACGTTCATTAACGAGTTGTTCCTGATATTGATCAAGCTTTTCCCATTCACCCTCAAAAGCCATTCCTGCTTGTTTTGGCCATGTTTCAGGTTCATGCAAACGATACTGTGGCCCTGCATCGCTAAGTAGCTTTTGAATGTCATCTATAGAGCTATCTCTTAAACTTTTATAACTTGAAATACCTGACTTATTTAATAGCTCTTCTATTTTTGGTCCAATGCCTTCGATTTTTTTTAGGTCACTTGTCACGTTATTTACAGAGTTGTTGCTGAGTTCCTCTGATGCTTCACGTCTGCCATCCATAAAGTTTTGATATACTTTTAAATCATCCCATTCACCACGATGAGCCATACCTGCTTGATGAGGCCAAGATTGAGGTTGATGCTTACTAAATTGCGAGCCTGTTTTGTCAAGCAACTCCTGAATACGTCCTCGACTCGAATTATATAGTTGAGAATAAGTATAAATTCCACCTGCATTGAGTACGTCTTCGACTCTAGAATCTATCCCTTCAATATTTTTTAAATCATCATGGTCTTTAAGGGAGGATAAACCTTCCGTTTTAGATGAAGAGTTTTCCTTCGTTCCTACATTACTAATTGCACTAGACTCAATATTATCAGCAACCATAAACTCCTGATAAATTCTTAGTTCTTCCCATTGATTTTGTTCTGCCATGCCAGCTTGATGCGGCCAAGACTCAGTTTCGTGATTTTCAAAACGATTGTCAGCATCAACAATGTATTTTTTTAAAGTAAGACTATCAGTTTTTCGCACATCCTTAAAAGTATGAATACCTGTCTTATTTAAGATTTCTTCGATTTTAGGACCTATGCCTTCAATTAAGATTAAATCATCACTCTTTTCAGAACTAGAAGAGCTAAAGGTTTTTGATACATCTTGTGACCGTTTTATAAACGTTTGATATTCAGAAAGCTTTTTCCATTCACTTTTTGCCGCTAAGCTCGCTTGGTGAGGCCAAGTTTCTACTTCTTTTTTGTTAAAGTTTTTTGATGGGGAATTCTTCAAAATCTGTTCTAAAGTATGTTTTTTAGCATCTCTTAGGTCAGTATATGATCTGATACCTTCTTCTTTTAATACACCTTGAACCTCAGTATTAATTCCACTAACTTTAGTTAGGTCATCTATTAGGGGCGTATTATATGGCGAGTTAGATTGACCACTGATGACCTTAGCCTTAGAGTTGCGACTAGATTGTGACTTAGCTGCTTCACTTTGGTGATTATGTTGTGTGATACTTTTGTTTGTATCATTTTGAGTATCGCGTAACTTATTGAGCAACCAGTTTAGGATAAAACCAAGTAGGAATGCACCGAGTAACATGAGAATAATCTCAAAAGTAGCATCCTGCTGTGTATAAGTTTGTGTAACATTATTATTAAACATAATTTCTTTCCTTGATGTATCTGAGCTGTACTCTACTCGCTAGTTCCAATCTATCGTTTTACTGGGGTGGCTGTAATCTCAACTCTTTTATTTTTAAGTCGACCTTCTTTAGTACTATTGTCTGCAATAGGTTGAGACTCGCCACGCGATATAATGTCAATCTGTGTCATAGGTGCGCCAGCTTCAATTAACATTTCTCGAATTATCATGACACGAGAAATACCGAGAGCTAAATTACTTTGCTTTGAGCCAGTATTATCAGTATGTCCAATAATGCTAATATTATTTTTTGGCGTTAAGTTCATCCAAGATACGACATCTTTAAAATACTTTGTTGATGCTTCTGTAAACGTTGGAGTGGATGATAGAAAATTTATGTGTGATTTTGCTATTGAACCTTCTTCGGCAGTGGTGATTATCTCGATACTTAAATCATCACTTTTTGAATCAACCATTGTTGGAGCAGCTTTATCATCTTTTACTACTACTTTAATATCTGAACCTTCAATTTTGTTATTATTCGTCGCATCGAGAGCATCGATAAGACCGTCACCATCTGAATCAAGTGGCTTATCCGTATTTTTACCGATTTCAATTACGTCACTAATACTATCTCCATCTGTATCTGCTTTTAGTGGATTAGTACCAAGTGTTAATTCTATACTTGTAAGGAGCTTATCATTATCGTCATCTGTATCTACGGCATCAATTTGACCATCGTTATCAGTATCCTGAAGTTGATCTTTGTTAGAACCAATTTCTAGATTATCAGGTATTCCATCACCATCAGAGTCGCTAGAAAGTGGGTTGGTGCCTATCTTTATTTCAAATTTAGTTTCTAGGTCATCATTATCATCATCAGGATCATTAAGATTTAATATTCCATCAGCGTCAGTATCTAAGGGGGCTGATATATTTGAACCAACTTCTTCGTTATCGTTAATTCCATCGCCATCGGAGTCTTTATTATTGGGGTTACTCGTAAGCTTTATCTCTTGGGCGTTAGTAAGGCTATCACTATCATCATCGCTATCATCAATAGTATCTAATGCGTCGATAATTCCATCATGATCAGTATCTAGCGGAGCATTAGTATTTTTACCAACTTCTTCAGCATCATTGATACCGTCGCCATCTGAATCTTTGCTCTTGGGGTTTAGGTTGAGTTGAGCCTCTAATGTATCCAAAAGCCCATCTTCATCTTGATCAAGTATTTCTTCTGTATCTAAAGCATCTATGATTCCATCTTTATCAGAATCTATTGGATGATCTAATTGATCTCCTATTTCTTGAGCGTCGGTTAATCCATCACTGTCACTGTCAGCTAGTAACTGATTTGTACCCAATTTAATTTCGTCTATCGTTTCAATGCCATCATCATCGTCATCGGTGTCGAGTGCATTGATGATCCCATCTGAATCAGTGTCGATAGGATTATTAGTGTCAGGTCCAATTTCATCTTTATCAATAACCCCATCTTCATCAGTATCGGCATATAGTGGACTAGTACCTATTTGAGACTCAATAAGGGTAGGGATGCCATCATTATCATCGTCAAGATCTAGCGCATCAATAATTCCATCATTATCAGTATCAAGAGGTGAATCAAGATTAACACCTATTTCTTCACTATCTGGAATTTCATCGTTATCGGTATCCATTAATAAAGGGTCTGTTCCAAGCTTTGCTTCATCAAAGTCACTAAGTCCATCGCCATCAGTATCTACAAGTTGAGTTTTTTCATCAGAGATTATTGGTGACTTTGTTACAGGCGCAGGTGTATCTAAAGAGACAATATTTTTTTGATTAGCATCACAGCTGTTCTTTATTTTACAACTGTAATAATACCAACTACCAAAGCCCCATAGACCAGAAGCAATGACAGTGAGTGCTATTGAAGCTTTGAGCGAACTCTTCTTCATGAATTAATTCCTATTACCTTCCTACTTAACCTTAGAGCGTTAGTACACGTCGTTCCGATCAAATATAAATGAGAACTGGCTAAATAATAAAGACAGTATTTTTTAGTTCTAATATCCACTCAACTTCTTTAGTTGAAATTTCATTTCATATTTGATTGAAAGCAAGTGAGTTTTTACTAACAATCGATTTATACCTTATATCTCGGCAGCAACTTTTGAATATATCCTATTCAGATCAACATAGAAATTTTGTAGATAAGTGGCTGTATATGTATCGAATTGAAGAAGCTAAGATCGTTTATTAGAAAGGTTATAAATCCAGAAACTTAAGCCCATTGTTAACAATACTGAGGTAGCAAATACATACAAACCGTAGTGAACATCAACTTTAGCTAACACGCCAAGTTTTACAGACACTAATAAAAGAGCAACGACAAAGACATCTAGCATTGACCACTTTCCTATGGTTTCAATGACATGCAGTGTTTTATCCAGAAAAGAGTTCTTAGCATAATCCAGATTGAGAATTAATAATAAACTCGCTATTTTAAAAGCAGGTACACACAAACTAAAAACACCAATAATAATGAATAAAAACCATTCTTGTTGCTCGAATAACTCACGTATAGTAGAAACAAGTGAAACGGTATTTTCAAAAAAATACATCTTTTCCAATGTAATCAATGGAGCAGTGACACCTATGATCAGTGATGCTAACGCTAGCATTAATAATAAGTTAATAACAATTGCTTGTTTGGGAAAAATCCTAATTAAAGATTTCATATATTAATATCCACAGCTCATATTTATTGATAAATGCATATAGCATAACAACATATAATACCAATAATTTAAAAACACTACTTGAATCAATGACAACAATAGATAATGATATTTATATCTGTCATTTCAAGTATTACGTATAAAAATCATACAAAGTGACATTACAAAAACTATTAGGAATTAATACAGTGCTAAAAACTTACCACACTCATGTAGAAGAACGTGCAAAACAAGGGATACCACCTGAGCCATTAAGTGCAGAACAAACAGCACAACTTGTGGAGCTTTTAAAAACTCCCGCACAAGGAACAGAAGAGGAATTGCTCGATTTAATTACACATCGTGTTCCTGCAGGTGTTGACGATGCTGCTTATGTTAAAGCAGGCTTTTTAACAGCACTAGCTAATGGAGAAGCTAAGTCTCCGTTGATCACTCCTGAGGAAGCGATAAAGCTATTGGGTACAATGCTCGGTGGTTACAATATTGAAGCTTTAATTAATGCATTAAAAGATGATTCTCTTGCTCCAGTCGCAGTAGAGGCCTTGTCAAAAACGTTACTGATGTTTGATGCCTTTCATGATGTGAAGGATTTAGCTGAGTCAGGAAATGATCATGCTTCAAATGTTATGCAGTCATGGGCAGATGCAGAGTGGTTTACTTCACGCCCTAAATTAGCGGATAAAATTACGGTAACGGTTTTTAAAGTGCCAGGAGAAACCAATACAGATGATTTATCACCCGCACCTGATGCTTGGTCGCGTCCTGATATTCCATTGCATGCACTAGCTATGTTGAAGATGCCTCGTCCTGATTTTACTGAAACACCTTTACAAGACTTGGAAAAGCTTAAAGAAAAAGGCTTTCCCGTGGCTTATGTTGGAGATGTGGTTGGAACAGGCTCATCACGTAAATCAGGCACAAATTCGGTATTGTGGCATATGGGAAATGATATTCCATTCATCCCAAACAAACGAGATGGAGGCTATTGTTTTGGCAATAAAATAGCGCCTATCTTCTTTAATACCATGGAAGATTCGGGAGCATTACCGATTGAAATGGATGTTTCCAAAATGGAAATGGGTGATGTCATCGATGTTTATCCTTTTGAAGGCGTAACCAAAAGACATGATACCGATGAAGTTATTGCTAGTTTTAAACTAAATACCCCTGTGTTAGTGGATGAAGTTCAAGCAGGTGGAAGAATTCCATTAATTATTGGACGTGGTTTAACAGGACGTGCTAGAGAGGCATTAGGTCTTACAGCGAGTGATCTATTTGCTAAGCCTATTGAACCTGAAATAAGTGATAAAGGTTATACACTTGCTCAAAAGATGGTGGGTAAAGCCTGTGGCTTGGAAGGTGTTAGACCGGGGCAATATTGCGAGCCTAAAATGACGACAGTGGGTTCACAAGATACAACTGGACCGATGACACGCGATGAGCTTAAAGATCTTGCTTGTTTAGGTTTTTCCGCAGATTTAACCATGCAGTCATTTTGTCATACAGCGGCCTACCCACGCCCTATAGATATAAACACTCAACATACCTTGCCCGATTTTATTATGAATCGTGGAGGAGTTTCACTTAAAGCAGGGGATGGGATCATACATTCTTGGCTAAACCGTATGTTACTGCCAGATACCGTTGGAACAGGTGGTGATTCACACACTAGGTTCCCTCTCGGAATTTCATTTCCTGCAGGTTCTGGTTTAGTGGCATTTGCAGCGGCGACTGGGGTTATGCCTTTGGATATGCCCGAATCAGTTCTGGTGCGTTTTAGTGGCACAATGCAACCGGGAATTACCTTACGTGATTTAGTGAATGCTATTCCTTACGCAGCGATTCAACAGGGTTTATTAACAGTTGAAAAATCAGGGAAAATTAATGCTTACAGTGGACGTGTACTTGAAATTGAAGGTTTACCCAATCTGAAAGTAGAGCAGGCATTTGAAATGTCAGATGCATCAGCAGAACGCTCATCAGCTGCTTGTACGATCAAGCTGAATAAAGAGCCGATTATTGAATATATGAATTCAAATATAGTCATGTTGAAATGGATGATTTCAGAAGGTTATGGTGATGAACGCACTATCGCTAGGCGGATAAAATCAATGCAAGACTGGATTGCCAATCCTGAACTATTGAGTGCAGATAGTAATGCAGAATATGCAGAAATAATTGAAATCAATATGGATGATATCAAAGAGCCCTTACTTGCCTGTCCTAATGATCCTGATGATGTAAAACCACTGTCTGAAGTTGCGGGTGTGAAAGTGGATGAAGTCTTTATTGGTTCTTGTATGACTAATATCGGTCACTTTAGAGCAGCAGGAAAATTGCTTGAAAAAGCAGGCACGACTATTCCCACGCGAATGTGGATAGTTCCTCCCACAAAAATGGATGAGCATCAATTAATGGAAGAAGGTTATTACAGTATCTTTGGAAGAGCGGGTGCACGCACTGAAATGCCTGGCTGTTCATTGTGTATGGGGAATCAGGCCCGAGTTGTTGCGGGCTCTACCGTGGTTTCTACATCGACAAGAAATTTTCCTAATCGTTTGGGTGATGGTGCCAATGTTTATTTAAGCTCAGCAGAGCTCGCTTCAGTTGCGGCATTAATGGGGAAACTACCAACAGTCGCAGAATACATGAAATATGCCAGTGAATTAGATACACTTTCTGCGGATATTTATCAGTATTTAAACTTTGATAAAATTGATAGTTTCATAGATTCAGCGAAAAAAGTTGAATCTCGCTTGCAAGACATACCTGTTGTAACGACTTAAGCCCTAACAACTGAGCCTTAAAATAATGGAAACAAATGAAAATCCCTATGGTGTAGCACCAAATTCTGAAAATGGGCAGCAGGTTCAATATGCTCCAATTAAAAATAATGGTTTAGCAATTACCACGTTAATACTTGGTGTATTGTCTTTGATGTTTTGGTTTTTTACCGCAATACCTGGAATTATTACTGGGCATATGGCACTTTCAAAAATTAAGAAAAACCCAAACGAAAATGAGGGCGGCACAATGGCAATTATAGGATTAAGCTTAAGTTATATTATGCTATTGGTGACTATTGTACTTGTTGTTTGGGTTATTTATATGATATCGGCTATACCTGGGTTTAGTGATACTTTTAAGGAGGAGTTTTATAAAGGTCTGACAGGGCAGCCGTAGGGCTTCAACGCTAGAATCTTCAAGAAAAGGTGGGGGTGCTTCGACTAAGCTCAGCAGAACTGCCATTGAGCTTCTCCATTAAAATAAAGTCATTGGCACTTTCAACTTATGTCTTCCTTTTCTCAGTAGACCCAGCATAACCGTATCTTTTACCTTGTGCGTTTCGATGATATCCAGAAAGTCATTCACATCTTCTACTGGTTTACCGTCGATGGTTTGAATAACATCACCTAATACTAAATCGCCCTCAATCATCTTAGAACCTTGCAATCCAGCTCTACTAGCAGGTGAACGGTTTTCAACTTCTAGAATCAATAAACCTTTGATACCAAGCTCCTTATTCAACAGCTTGTTTGCGGTGTCATTCGCAGATATGCCAATATGAGGTCGAACATAGCGCCCATGCTTAATGAGATTAGGCACGACACGATTCACCTTATCTACTGGAATTGAAAAGCCTATTCCCGCCGATGCACCTGATGGGCTATAAATGGCAACATTCATGCCGATTAAACGTCCCGCACTATCTAATAATGGGCCACCTGAGTTGCCTGGATTGATGGCCGCATCTGTTTGGATTAAGTCATCCATATCTAAGGTTTTATTTTTAATGGTGCGACCAAGCGCCGAAATGATTCCTGTGGTTAAGGTGTGATCCAAGCCAAAAGGATTACCGATAGCAAAGACTTTTTGACCCACTATTAAATTTTTACTGGAACCGGGTTGAATCGGTCTAGGCAAGTTCTTAACACCTGTCAATTTTAATACGGCAATATCGTGTCGTTTACTTTTGCCGATAACGCGTGCGGTATAGGTTTTTTTATTATCCAGTCGCACTTTAGCCGTTTTATGATTACCGACAACATGTGCATTGGTAATAATATGACCCTGTTTATCCCAAAGAAACCCTGTACCTGTACCACTAGGGACTTCTCGTACATCGCGTGTCCACATATTGACAACCCGTTTAACCGTGGAGATATAAACCACCGAAGGATTATTGTGGCGAAAAATCGAAATCGTCCCTTTTTCTTCAGGTGTGAGGTCAGCTCGATTCGCAATATTTATATCCTTACCAGAATCCGCCAACAGTGTTTTTGCACCTAAAAGTGCTAATACACTAAAGCTAATGATAAATAGAATTTTATAGAAAGGGTTGTTGCTAGTGTTTTGTAAATTGAACATATCTTAATTAATTCCTAGTTTCTCCGCCATTTATACCAACTTATGACAACATCATGAAGAAGATAGTTGCAAAAAAGCGTATATCAAGTATAAACCTAATTTCCTTGATTATCTGATAAGCAATAAAATTAATGAAATTTATTCCCAGCAAAATTCCAGATGTAATTCTAATCGAGCCAGCTGTTTTTGGAGATCACCGTGGTTTCTTTATGGAAACATGGCAAAGTAAAAACTTTGCGGAACATGGTATTGATTTTGACTTTGTACAAGATAATCACAGTAAATCATCTCAAGGAATTTTACGTGGTTTACACTACCAAGTTCAACAAACTCAGGGCAAGCTAGTCCGCGTGGTCGAAGGAACTGTATTTGATGTTGCTGTCGATATGCGTGAAAGTTCGGCAACATTTGGTCAGTGGGTAGGTTATGAATTATCCGCTGAAAATAAAAATATGCTCTGGGTACCCCCAGGATTTGCGCATGGTTTTTATGTAAAAAGTGAGTCCGCAGAGTTCGTTTATAAATGCACGGATTACTATGCACCAGAACACGAACGTAGTCTGCTATGGAATGATGCAACGCTTGCTATCGACTGGCAACTAGTTGACGAAAAAGCGCCAATTCTTTCGGATAAAGATAAAGAGGCTGCAAGCTTTAAAGATGCGGAGAAGTTTGCATGAAGCAAGCTCCTATACATGACATCCAAGTTTTAATCACAGGTGGCAACGGTCAATTAGGGCATGAATTACAACGCACAGTTATGCAAGGTTATAGCTGTATTTCTACTGATGTTGATGACTTAGATATCACCAATAGCGATGCGGTAAATCATTTTATTGGCGAACTTAAGCCTGATGTTATTATCAATGCCGCTGCCTATACTGCGGTAGATAAAGCGGAACAAGAAACAGAACTCGCTACTGCGATTAACACCACAGGTGCGGCAAACTTAGCGCAGGCATGTAAAGATAATCATATCCAGTTTATGCAAATTTCCACTGATTTTGTGTTTGATGGCAAAGCACATACGCCATATCCTGTCGATGCTGAGGCTTTGCCAGATGGTATGTACGGGAAAACCAAACAAGATGGCGATAATTTAGTACAAAAAATACTGGGTGATGACACCTTTATAATCCGCACCTCATGGCTCTATTCTGCACATGGTAATAATTTTGTAAAAACCATGTTACGTTTTATGCAAGAGCGGGATGAATTGGGTATTATTGCCGATCAAGTTGGCACACCGACTTGGGCAAATTC
>VAPK010304257.1_pt1 | contig 17497 bp, 21 predicted proteins | sample 3395031 | NCBI WGS metagenome assembly VAPK01 (sample SAMN08290443, study PRJNA428436) | hydrothermal vent metagenome | isolation source: Deep-sea hydrothermal vent chimney 1 | place: Pacific Ocean: Juan De Fuca Ridge
ATTAAAGCAATTTGATAATTTAATTGTGACGCGGACTTTTTCAAAAGCTTACGGTCTGGCCGGATTGCGAGTAGGTTATGCGATAGCTAACGTACAAATCACTAATATCCTGAATCGTGTCCGCCAACCGTTTAATGTTAATTCATTGGCATTAAAAGCGGCTGAAGTGGCTTTGTCGGACGAGGTATATTTAAATGCCAGTGTACGACTCAATTATGAGCAAATGAAAGTGATAGTCGATGGCTTACAGGCTTTAAATTTAAGTTTTATCCCTTCAATCGGTAATTTTATCTGTTTTAAAGTGACTGACGCGTCGGTATGTTATGAAAATCTGCTTAAAGCAGGCATAATTGTTCGTTCAGTTGGAAATTACGGAATGCAGGATTACTTGCGAGTGAGTATTGGTACAAAGGATGAGAATCAACGTTTCTTATCTGCGTTAAAGAAAATAATTTAGAAAATGGCAAAAACATTTAACAAAATTTGCATTTACGGTGTCGGCTTAATGGGCGGTTCGTTGGCGCTTGCCTATAAAAAATCAAATCCGAATGTATCCATTGTGGGCCTGGGGCGGAATGAAGCCTATTTAAAACAGGCACAATCATTAGGTGTGATTGATTCGTTTAGTACGGATATAGCGACGGCATTGGATGGTGTGGAGCTGGTTGTTTTTGCGATGCCAGTGGGTGCAATGGAAGTCGCTTTTGAACAAATACAACCCTTTCTGACAGATTCTATGTTGTTAACAGATCTTGGTAGCACCAAGGGCAATGTGGTTGCATTAGCGAATAAAATTTTTAAATCTTTTGCGAAAAATTTTGTACCAGGGCATCCGATTGCCGGTACTGAAAAGTCGGGAGCAGCAGCAGCTTTTGCCGAATTATTTCAACAGCGGCGAGTGATTCTAACACCCACAAAAATAACGGATACTGCTGCAACAAAACGAATTACTGCATTGTGGCAAGCTTGTGGTGCCGAAGTGGTTGAGATGGAGGTTGCACACCATGATGAAGTACTGGCTGCAACCAGTCACTTGCCCCATATGTTAGCATTTTCGCTCGTTGATACCTTGTCGAAAATGAATGACAAGCAGGAGATCTTTAAATACGCTGCCGGTGGCTTTCGGGATTTTACCCGCATCGCTTCCAGTTCGCCTGAAATGTGGCAGGACATTTGCGTGGCCAATGCAGATTCATTAGTCAATATGATTGAACAATTTCAGGCTGATTTATCTGTTTTGAGCAAAGCGATTCAAACCGGTGACAAAGACACCATTTCGAACATATTTATACGTGCTAAAAAAGCGCGTGACCAATTTAGTGATGAGTAACGATCTCTTTAAAGAAGAAAAGCATGACGGATGAAGAAAATATTCAATTTGTAGCACAGGCGGGTGGCCGTTTAACGGGTTCCATTCGTGTGCCGGGTGATAAGTCAATTTCACATCGCAGTATTATGTTTGGCGCATTAGCAGAAGGCACAACAAAGGTCAGTGGTTTTTTAAATGGCGAAGATAATTTGGCTACCTTAAATGTTTTTCGGAGTATGGGCGTTACCATTAGCGATCCCGTTGATGGACAACTCGAAATTCAGGGTGTGGGTATGCATGGTTTGCAAGCGCCCACCGGTGCGTTGGATGTTGGCAATTCCGGTACCTCGATTCGCTTGTTATCGGGTTTATTGTCGGGTGCTATTTCAAAACAGGATTTTAATATTGTCTTAACAGGCGATAGTTCTTTATCTAAACGCCCAATGAAACGGGTAACCGATCCATTAAAGCTTATGGGGGCTCTCGTTGAAACCAATGAGGCCGGTACGCCACCACTTAATATTCACGGTGGTAAAAGATTAAAGGGGATTGACTACCCAATGCCAATGGCGAGCGCACAAGTTAAATCCTGTTTATTACTGGCAGGACTTTATGCCAAGGGCATAACCTGTGTAACAGAACCCGCACCCACACGCGACCATACCGAAAGAATGTTACGCGGTTTTGGTTATGCGGTTGAATCAAACAATGGAAAAATTTGCCTGCAAGGTGGTGGTAAACTTACGGCAGCCGATATCGATATTCCTGCGGACATTTCATCAGCTACTTTTTTTATGGTTGGGGCAACAATAGCCGATGGTTCCGATGTCACTTTAGAACACGTCGGTATAAATCCAACGCGCATCGGAGTGATTAATATTTTGTGTTTAATGGGGGCTTCCATTGAAATACTGAATCAACATGATGTGGGTGGTGAACCAGTTGCCGATATTCGTGTGAAAAGTGCTAAATTGAAAGGCATTCAAATCCCCGAAGATCAGGTGCCACTGGCCATTGATGAATTTCCAGCTATTTTTATTGCGGCAAGCTGTGCGACCGGCGAAACGGTATTAACCGGCGCAGAAGAATTAAGAGTAAAAGAAAGTGATCGAATTCAAGCAATGGCCGATGGTTTAAACGTATTAGGTATCCAAGCCGTTAGCACGGAGGATGGTATTATTATTCAGGGTGGGGAAATGGGTGGTGGCGTCGTTGAAAGTCAGGATGATCACCGAATAGCCATGAGCTTTGCAATGGCTGCGTTAGTTGCAAAAGGCCCCATCACCATCAATGAATGTGCCAACGTCGCGACATCTTTTCCTTCCTTTTTAGAGCTTGCGAATCAAGCCGGTTTGAAAATATCCCAAGTCTGAAATTAAATAATTAACAGGCAAATATGCACTGGATTGCTTCGCTATCGCTCGCAATGACTTTTGTCGTTGCGAGCGATAGCGAAGCAATCTTTGTTAGATAAAAACGAGGTTGATATTCGTTATGGAAATTCCAGTAATCACCATTGATGGTCCAAGTGGCTCTGGCAAAGGCACTATTTGCTCATTATTGGCGGCCAAACTAAAATGGCACTTGCTTGATAGTGGTGCGTTGTACCGGTTAGTCGCTTTTGGCGCCTTAAAACACGGTATTGATTTCACCGATACCGATAAAATTGTGAATTATGCTCAAAAACTGGATATTCGCTTTAATGTATCCGAGCCCAATCCAGAAACAGGAGCGACTGAAGTAGCGGTTATCCTTGAAGGCGAAGCGGTAGGCGACGGGATCCGAACGGAAAAATGCGCTAATAATGCCTCTAAAGTCGCGGCCATACCGGCAGTTCGAGCCGCCTTATTAGAACGACAACGCCAATTTTTAGTCCCTCCGGGCTTAATTGCCGATGGCCGAGATATGGGGACGGTGGTTTTCCCCGAGGCAAAACTCAAGATTTACCTGACGGCCAGCGCCGAAGAACGTGCAAAAAGACGCTTTAAGCAGTTGAAAGACAAAGGAATTGAGTCTACAATTGCGGGTCTTATTTCGGAGATAACAGAACGTGACGAGCGCGATATGAATCGCCCTGTTGCACCGTTAAAACCGGCTGAAGATGCACATGTGATTGATACTTCATCAATGCCAATTAATGAAGTGATAGAACATGTTTTAAAATTGTATCAGCAAGTGTTTGAGTAACACTCTTCACTTTGCAAATGGATACAGAACGAATTTGAGACGACATGTTTCAAGTTTAATTTTAACTCCCCACATTTCAGTATGTGGCTCAACAATATACTCGTATTACGAGTAAGGCGTAAAAACATGAGCGAAAGTTTCGCAGAACTCTTTGAAGAAAGTATTTCCAATAACCAGATGAAGTCTGGTGCTATTTTAACCGGTGTTGTTTTAGATATTGAAGATGACTTTGTTATCGTTAATGCTGGTTTAAAATCTGAAGGTGTTATTCCCAAGTCACAATTTTTAAATGAAAAAGGTGAATTGGAAGTTGCTGTTGGTGATAGTGTCGATGTTGCCCTTGATGCCGTTGAAGACGGTTTTGGTGTAACTAAATTATCACGTGAAAAAGCAAAACGTGCCGAATCCTGGATTAAACTTGAAGCCGCGCATGAAGCGGGCGAAATCGTGACTGGCCGTATTACCGATAAAGTAAAAGGTGGCTTCACAGTTGATGTTATTAATATTCGTGCTTTCTTACCGGGTTCATTAGTGGATGTACGCCCAGTGCGTGACACGACTTACCTTGAAGGTAAAGAATTAGAATTTAAAGTGATCAAACTTGATCGTCGTCGTAACAACATTGTTGTATCACGTCGTGCGGTTGTAGAAACAGAAAACACAGAAGAACGTGAGCAACTTCTTGCCAATATGGAAGAAGGCAGCATGGTTAAGGGTGTGGTTAAAAACTTAACCGAATACGGCGCGTTTATCGACTTAGGTGGTGTAGACGGTTTATTACATATTACCGATATGGCTTGGAAACGTGTTAAACACCCTAGCGAAATCGTTGAAGTGGGTGATGAAATCGACGTTAAAGTCCTTAAGTTTGACCGTGAGCGTATGCGCGTATCCCTCGGCCTGAAACAAACAGGCGAAGATCCATGGGCAGACATTGCACGTCGCTTCCCTGAAGGCACACGCTTAAACGGTAAAGTGACCAACATTGCCGATTACGGTTGTTTCGTTGAAATTGAAGACGGTGTGGAAGGTTTAGTTCACGTTTCTGAAATGGACTGGACCAACAAAAACATTCACCCAAGCAAAGTGGTTCAATTAAGCGATGCGGTTGACGTGGTTGTACTTGATATTGATCAGGAACGTCGTCGTATTTCACTGGGTATGAAACAATGCCAAGCGAACCCTTGGGAACACTTCGCAGCCACACACAATAAAAATGATAAAGTCAGTGGTAACATCAAATCCATTACTGATTTTGGTATCTTTATTGGTTTGGATGGCGGTATCGATGGCTTGGTTCATTTATCCGATATTACTTGGAATGACACTGGCGAAGATGCGGTTCGTAACTTCAAAAAAGGTGACGAAATTGAAGCCGTTGTTTTATCAGTTGACCCTGAACGTGAACGTATTTCATTAGGCATTAAGCAAATGGATAAAGACCCGTTCTCCAACTTTGTTGCGGTTAATCCTAAAGGCAGCAAAGTGAAAGGAACGATTACTTCAGTTGAAGCGAAAGGTGCGGTGATTGATTTGGGTGACGGTATTGAAGGTTACTTACGTGCCTCTGAAATCTCACAAGATCGTGTTGAAGATGCTAAAACAGTGCTTAAAGAAGGCGAAGAAATTGAATCAGTTTTCATGGGTGTAGACCGTAAAAACCGTACTATTTCATTGTCGATTAAAGCCAAGGACTCTGCCGACGAAAAAGCAGCGATGAGCGACTTTAATGCCGGTTCAGAAGCAGCAACAACAACCTTAGGTGATATCCTGAAGAAAAAAATGGATGGTGCTGACTAGTCAGCTATCCTAAAAAATAGCCCATTTGGGCTATTTTAGCCTGTTGGGGGGTGGACATTTCCCCCCAATATGCTAAAAATATGTAATTAGATCATAAATTTAGGAATAATAATGACAAAGTCGGAAATGATCGAAATTCTATCTCAGCGGCAAACACAACTTGCTTATCGTGATGTTGAATTAGCGGTCAAAACGATGCTCGAACATATGGCTTCTACTTTATCGAGCGGTGACAGAATTGAAATTCGGGGTTTTGGTAGTTTTTCCTTACACTATCGTCCACCACGTACTGGGCGCAATCCCAAAACCGGTGATTCTGTTTCGTTAATTGCTAAGTACGTGCCTCACTTTAAACCCGGCAAAGAAATGCGCGAACGCGTGAATCTGAGCATGGATAAGGTTGAAATTTCGGAATAAGTCATTACAAATAGCTTTATTGAGCGGTATGCCGAGTAGTCGTCATGCCGTTTTTTGTTTGTAAAGTTGTTATTCGTCATTCTCGAGGAGGCGCAAGCACATGGATGTGTGAAGGTAGAGCAATGCAGGAGCCAATTGCCGAGGAATCTAGGACATGTAGAAACAGCTTTTTTTAATTCTTCTAGATTCCCGCCTCCGCGGGAATGGCGGTATTAAGGTATACTCAACAAAACTGCCTTGTTGATATAAATGGAATAGCAAATGAAACGAATTTTTTACATTATTGCCATTATCTTAACCCTCGTCATTGGCGCTGTATTTTCAGCACGTAATGCTAGCATGATAAAATTAGACTTTATTTTCACGGTAGTGAATATCAATCTTTCACTGGCCATTATTATTGCGCTTATTTTGGGAGCCTGCTTGGGTGTATTGGTTAGCCTGATTTGGATGATATCTGCTAAACGTAAAATTCAACGACTTAAAAAACAGGTTGCTGTTTCAACAAAAGAGCTTAATAATTTGCGCGCCATTCCTATTAAGGACGAGCATTAATGGGGATAGAAGTTTTATTTTTATTATTACCACTGGCGGTATTATCAGGTTGGTGGGTAGGGAGAAAGTCGGCGCTTAAAAAACATGCGGCGGCATCCATTGGGATCCCCTCGGATTATTTAAAAGGTTTAAATTTTTTACTTAACGAACAACCGGATAAAGCCATCGAAATTTTTATTCAGTTACTCGAAGTGAATACCGATACCGTTGAAACTCATTTAGCTTTGGGTAGTTTATTTCGCCGTCGAGGTGAAGTGGACAGGGCAATTCGTATTCATCAAAATCTTATCGCACGTCCCACCTTAAATCAGGAGCAACGCGCGCAGGCTCTCTATGATTTAGGGCAAGATTATATGCGTGCCGGTTTGTTTGATCGAGCCGAAACATTATTTACTGAATTGATTGATAGTGGGCCGCATACCGAGTCGGCTTTACGCCAATTAATTGATATTTACCAACAGGAAAAAGATTGGGTAAAAGCCATTGAAACAGCAAGGCGGTTTGAACTTAAAACAGGCACAAAGTTAAGTGGTTTGATTGCACACTATTATTGTGAGCAAGCTGAAAACTTTATGAAGCAGGGCGAAACATCAAAAGGACTAAAAATACTTAAACGAGCCGAGTCTGAAGACAGAAGTTGTCCGCGCATAAGCATATTAGAAGGTAATATTAATAAACAGTTAGGTGAGTTTAAAGCAGCGATTAAAGCTTATCGGCGTTTAGAAAATCAGGACGCTGATTACTTACCTGAAATTATAAAACCATTACAAGAATGTTATGAAGCACAGGGACAGACCGATGATATGCAGGCTTATTTACAAAAAGTCATTCAACGCAATAACAGTATTACCATTATGTTAAAGCTTGCAGAAATGATTAAACAAAATCAGGGTGAACTTTCTTCCGCTGATTTTATTGCTGAGCATTTAAAAATAAAGCCTTCTGTTCGAGGCATGGACAAGCTGATTGAATTAAATCTTGAACAGTCCACACAAAGCGTGAAAGACAAACTGCTTATTTTAAAAGATGTTACCGAGCAGCTATTAAAAGATAAATCCAAATACAGTTGCCATGTTTGTGGATTTAGTGGTTTTACCTTGCATTGGCAATGTCCTAGCTGTAAAAAATGGGGCACCATTAAACCGATTCAGGGCGTTGAAGGTGACTAGAATGTCGAATACACATCATACAGATTCAAAAATTATCGTTGCACTTGATTACTCCAATGCAGAACAGGCCTTGAGTTTTGTGAATAAGGTTTCCCCAGAACTGTGCAAACTAAAAGTGGGTAAAGAATTATTTACCACCGCCGGACCACAGTTTGTCGAAGAACTCGTTGCTAAAGGCTTTGATGTTTTTCTGGACCTTAAGTTTCACGATATACCAAACACGGTGATGAAAGCCTGCCATGCCGCCGCTGAATTAGGTGTCTGGATGGTGAATGTACATGCGCTAGGCGGACACGCAATGATGCAGGCAGCCAAAGACGGGGTGAATCATTCGTCGACAAAATTAATTGCCGTCACCATACTCACGAGTATGGGGCAAGAAGACTTAAATCAAATTGGGATACAAACAGAGATTAGCCAACAAGTGGTCAAGTTAGCACAACTCGCAAAACAGTCTGGTTTAGACGGTGTTGTTTGTTCGGCCAAAGAAGTGAGTTTATTACGCCAAAATTTAAGTAATGATTTCTTATTGGTAACGCCCGGTATCCGCCCGGCAGGCAGTGCAATCGGTGATCAAAAACGTGTGATGACGCCTAATGAAGCCATCAATGCTGGTTCCAGTTATCTGGTGATTGGTCGCCCCATTACTCAGTCTGGTTCACCGGTTAAAACATTAGAAATGATATCTGCTGAGATTGCACTTGTTATATGAATTTGGGGTTTACTCCAAATTAGCTTTCCCGATTTTGTACGTTCAGTCCTACAGAAAAATCAGCAAATCCCTACAAAATTTTGTATTGTAGTTTATAAAAAATACCGTAAACTGTATTTTGCTCGTTTGAGCAAATGGATGTTATCTTAAATTATTAAAAGGAACTTAAAATGAAAAAGTCATTTCAAATACTCTCACTTGTTATTTTATTCGCATTTTCATCGTTGGGGTTTGCCGGTAGCGTTAATATCAATACGGCCGATGCAAAAGCGATTGCAAAAAACCTGAAAGGCGTCGGTTTAAAAAAAGCGCAGGCTATTATTGTTTATCGTAAAAAACATGGTGTGTTTAAAACCGTTGAAAGTTTAGCGAAAGTGAAAGGTATTGGCTTTAAAACGGTCGAAAAGAATCGTGCAAATATTTCGATTGCGAAAAAGTAATGAGGGTCATTAATCTGCAGTAAAATTGTAAACAGGTTGTAACGAACAGGGCGCACTATTGCGCCCTTTCTTGTTATAATGGCCAAGTAATGTCGTTATATTTAATATGGGAACTATCAGTTTTAGTGAAAGGGTTGGATTTAAAATGAAAAAAATTCGAAAAGTTGTTTTCCCCGTGGCGGGTTTAGGGACCCGTTTTTTACCAGCAACAAAAGCCAGCCCCAAAGAAATGTTACCGATTGTGGATAAACCATTGATCCAATATGCGGTTGAAGAAGCCATTGCTGCGGGTATGGAACAAATGATTTTTGTTACTGGGCGAACTAAAAATTCCATTATGGATCATTTCGACAAAGCGTATGAATTAGAAGCTGAACTTGAAGCGAAACAAAAAACACAAATGTTGGAAATGATACAAAGTATTCTGCCTAGCCATATTTCCTGCGTGTATATTCGTCAATCTGAAGCGCTCGGTTTAGGTCATGCAGTATTGTGTGCTTTACCCGCAGTAGAAAATGAGCCCTTTGCTGTTATTCTTGCCGATGACCTGATTGATGGGGGACAACGTTCTTGTCTTGCTCAAATGGTTGAGCAATACGAACGCTATAGCTCTAGTATTTTAGGGGTGGAACAAGTGGGGCAGGATGAAACCGATAAATACGGGATTGTGGATTCGGTGCCATTAGAAAAAAATATCCACCGAATTGACGGCATTGTCGAAAAACCTGCACCGGCCGACGCGCCATCGACGTTAGCCGTAGTGGGACGCTATATTTTAACCCCTGAAATTTTCGATATGTTGAAAAAAACTGAACGCGGTGCCGGGGGTGAAATTCAATTAACCGACGCGATTGCCATGTTATTAAAGAAAAAACAGATCTTAGCGTATGAATTTAATGGTAATCGTTACGATTGTGGTAGCAAGCTTGGTTATTTACAAGCAACAGTTGAGCATGCTTTAAAACATGATGAGTTAAAAAATTCATTTAAAGATTATTTATCTAAATTAGATTTAGATACTTTTCAATAATGATTATTTAACCTGAACTCGAGATAAGAAACGCTCGGCATGGTTAGTAGCCTGGATGGAATGAAATGTAATCCGGGAAATAATGCATTAATCCTCCCGGATTTCGCTGCGCTACATCCAGGCTACATAAATAAAAAGATGGGATTGACAGTTTACCAATCTGATTTCTTATACAAAGCTGAGGTTATTTAGTTAATTATCGGCTTGCTGTTGATATGCTGGCGGGCTTTCGAGGTTAAAGTCAAAACGTAAGCTAATTCCTACACAAAGTGTCTACGTTGTCCTACAGACACCACTTCTAATTCTCGATATTGTTGTTACCTACACGGATGTGGGGGGATGACATGGATGTCAACACACAACTGAGAGGCGGCAAGGATTGCTGCCTTTCACCTTTAATAAGACCACTCTTTTTAACTCAGAAGCAGGCTGGCTTTACACTGTTAGAATTGGTTTTTACTCTAGCCATTGTTGCTATTCTTGCTATTAGCCTACCGAGCGTTTCAGCATCTTTTCTGTCTAGCAATAAAGTGATTGTTGCGGTTAATAAAATTGCTGCCGATATGGCCTATGCACGCGCAGAAGCCGTGGCTCGATGTCAGAATGTTGAGCTTTGTAAAACTCGAAATGGCCAAGTGTGTATCCGTAGTAAGCAATGGGAAGGTGGTTGGATGATATTTGTGGATGAAAACAAGAATCGGAAACGGGAGCCACTTGAAGCTATCCTGAAATATCAACCTAAAGTCGGCTCTATTAATATTACTTACCGGGGTTCGGGGAGCTCTCATTACATTCGTTTTCGGGCGGATGGTGCAAGCGGTGTGAATGGTACATTTGCCTTTTGCAGCGACCGTACCGGGCAATATAAACGGGCATTGATTTTATTCCGGACCGGCCGTCTGCGGTTAAGCAAAACACGCTCAGGTGGCAAAGCGATTGTGTGTGTCAATTTCAGGAAGAATTAGCACTGCTATCCCGTTAACTCGTCATTCCCGCGCAGGCGAGAATCTAGGACATAGATAACCTGAAGTCGGGATAAGGAAATCCACATTGGTAAACTGTCAACCCCATCTTTTTATTTATGTAGCCTGGATGTAGCATAGCGAAATCCGGGAGTATTAATGCATTATTTCCCGGATTACATTTCATTTCATCCAGGCTACTAACCATGCGGGAATGACGAGCATTTCTTATCCCGAGCTCAGGTTAGATAAACAGCCTTATTTTATTCTTTCTGGATTCCTCGGCAATTACTCCTGCATTGCTCTACCTTCGTACATCCACTTGCTAACGGGACAGCAGTGAGCACCATTATTATAGTGTTCGTTATTGATATCGATTTAAGATTAATTTTAAAGGTAAAAAAATTCATTATTTTAGCGTATCAATATTGACCAAAGCGGGTTCTATCAGTAGTATACGCCCCTCAATTCCCCGATAGCTCAGTTGGTAGAGCAAATGACTGTTAATCATTGGGTCCCTGGTTCGAGCCCGGGTCGGGGAGCCATAAACCATTGATTACAATGAATTTTAAACCACCTCCCTAGGTGGTTTTTTATTACCTGAATTTTATATCCGTATCATGTCCGTATTGAGGGGGTAGGCAAATTTATTCGGAAAAGTGAAATTGTTTTATTCAAATTTTTAAACTTAGTGAAGAATTAATTTGTATATACAATATTTTATTGTTATGGATCAATAGAACGGCTAGAACTCGATGGTTTTGAACTAATATTTGATTATGCGGAAAATTACCAGTTCTCGGATATTGCTATATTACCAAGCTATAAGCGTTATAGGCGAGTTTTATCAATGAATAGTTTATGTACTCTTGATGAACTTAATTGCTTGTAAGCGTCTAATAAGTGGGTTCAAACAAATTTAAAAATAAGTGCTTATTGAGCTAGGTCATTAATATAAGTTATTGAATCCATTATTATTTTTTTTCGCATAAAGTAAAAATTAGTATATACTTTAATGTATATACAAAATAATAAAAAGTATGGTTTGGGTATTAGATAATGGAATTAAATGTATCTCCTAAAGTTCGGCAGAAATTGGCCGTAAAACATGGTGTTGAGGTGCATGAAATTGAGCAATGTTTTTGTAACGTAGAAGGTAATTTCCTTAAAGATACTAGAGAAGACCATAAGACAGATCCACCAACCATGTGGTTTATTGCAGAAACTGATTATGGAAAGAAACTAAAAGTTATATTCATCGTCAACCAGGATAAGAGTATATCTATTAAATCTGCATTTACTCCAAATGATAAAGAAATACGAATATACGATAAGTACTCATAATTATAAGTAAAGTTTGCTTGTGGTGTAAATGAATGGCATTGAAGGAGATAGTCGGTGACTAAGAAAATAGAAAAAATTGAAAGTACAAATGAGGCGTGGGAATCTCGTACGCTTGGTGCGGATGAAGATTATGTAGAATCTGTAACATTGGATGATTTAATTATTGAAGAAGCTGTTGGTCTTCAAGCGATCTCTATACGTCTTCCAAAAAATCTTTTAGAAGATTTGAAATTGATAGCTAGTTTAAATGGACTTGGCTACCAACCACTTATGAAACAAATTCTTAAGCGATTTGCAGAAGCTGAGAAAAAGGCTATTTTGCGACAAGAAGCTAGACGTCGAATAGCAGAGATTGAAGCTGAGGAAGCTGTTGCGGAAATTATGGATTCTGAGCCTAAAGATAATGTAGCTTAAAAAATATATCGATTGAAACCCGCTTCGGCGGGTTTTTTATTGCCTAAATAAAACCCCACCGAAGTGGGGCTGTAAACCTTCATCCGGCCGGTTTTTATTAAAATAACCGCCCAGAATATCACAATAATAATTAACCCTAAAAAAGCAAGGAAATCATGCCTCCAAACATGGTATTGTGAATAGAATAATATATTAAATATGTCTGGTTTCGGGGGAGGAGTAGATATGAAGTATATTTATGCCGTATTAAACTGGTTGTTTGGTGTGTGTTTTCTGATAGGGGGTATTCTATTATTATTTAGTGCCCCAATCTCTGGCTTATCATTTGTAATCATCTCTTTTGTTTTATTGCCTCCCGTTAGGCAATTCGCACACTCTAAAACTAAATCAACACTTTCAGTTGAATCACGTGGAGTAATAATAATAATTTTGATGGTAGTTGCAGGTGCGTTTGTAGGTGATAACTTTGAACGAAAAGTTGAAGAGTTGGCAACCCAGAAAACTAAAAATGAATCAGATGAGTTGGCCAAATTAATACAGAAAAACAAAAATTTCTTTAATGTTAATAGAAATAAAATTATTTCATCAGTAAAATCGTCAATTGCTAAGAAAAAATATCGAACAGCACTATCTCAATCGATTAAGTATCTGGCTACTGGGGATACTGAATTAAAAAAATTACATGATTTTGCTAAAACAAAGCAGTTACTAGCAAAATTAAAAAGTGTACCTTCAAAGAAATACGAGCTAAATAAAAGTCTATATGAACGTTTGTTAAAACTTAACCCCAAAAACAATAGTTACAAAGCTAAAGTAGAATTTTACACGAGAAAAATCGAAAATGATAAACGCAAGGAACTTGCAGCTAAAGAACGAAATAAACGTATTCAAGGGCAATTCAGTACATGGGATGGTTCACATCGAAATTTAGAACGCTTTATTAAAAGAGCGATGAATGATCCTGATAGTTATAAACATGTTGATACTCAATATTGGGATAAAGGAAGTTATCTTATTGTAAAAATTGTTTACCGGGGGAAAAATGCATTTGGTGGTATCGTTAAGAATTTCATTAAAGCGAAAGTTAGTCTTGATGGGCAAATATTACAGATCATTGATAAAACTTAATTTACTTAACACTCAAAATACAAAATAAGTTTTAGAGTGATGCACCTGGTATTTTGGATATTGTGAGGGATGAGTTATTTCAAGAAAGTGATGTATTGTGAGTAATACAATTACATATAATGATATCTTAATGAAAATGGTTTTTACTGTTACTAGCAATACGGTAATAGTTGACAGAATTGCATCTTGGGGAATGGCTGGTATAGGTGCAACACTTATTATGTTGATTCCGAATATAAATGACTTTGTATGGATTTTTGATGAAGATGAGTTTCGAGTCATTATTGGACTGTTATTATTTTCTCTAATTTTAGGCGTTATTGAAAAATCGTTTTTTCTTATTATTTCGACAAATATAAACGTAGCAGGAGTATTGGATAAATATTTTAAAGATAATGATGAGAATATAAAAGATGGTGATTTGATGAAAGCACTCGAGACTCTACAAAATAAAATTATCCCATGGTATAAGAAAAGATCTATGGCAAAAATGCAGGAGGCTGGAGAAGGTGCAAATGAAAAACTACTTATCAGTGTAGGCAGAAGTTATAACAGGCAACTTGAATCTATGTATTCGATGGCTGTGTTTTTCGTTGTAGCGATTTTTTTTCTAGTCTATTACGCTATGACTTAAAAAATATTTCTGTCTAAGAAACCTCAACGAGTGGGGCTGTGTAGGTTGGTGCATTACTTTAGCTTCTGGCATTTTTAACAAGCTCCTAGGTTGTAAAAGAATATTGATAGACCAATGGCACCGATAACAACACCGAAAATCTGAGACCAGTTTTTTTCGCGGGTTGCGATCGTATTCTCGTGAAAAGTTTGTTTTGCGGTATGATAACTTTTGGTTAGGATTTTGGTTATAATTTCTTGATATTGATCACCGTTTAAAGCGCCGGTCTGATGCTGGGCAATAACAAGATTGATGGAACTTTTCATGCCCTTAGCGAGTAGCATTTCGAATCTTTTAATGTTGATTAGCTCACCTCGATCAACAGAAACATCGAATTTAATTCGTTCATCAGTTATTCGAAATAGTCGTTTCAATTCAGAATAGTCATGGCCACCATCAAGGTGGACTGCTTCCAGGTGATCCCAAATTTCGTTTAAATATTTTATTTTTTATTGCCTATAAAAACAGCACCGAATTTATCAACCTTCATTTGAGAAAGATCATTTTGTAATCGCACAATTATTCTGCGAATATCCTCAACATCACGCGCGGTTAATTTCGGGCATCGTTTCTTCAATTTTAATGGAAGCGAATCGAGAGTAGAGTTTACTAAACTGGCTGCACTTGAAAGGACGTGTACTATAATTTCAAGGGGCGCAAGATTACCACGAGCAACCGCAAGACGCGTATCAATCTCATCAGCCTTAAGATTATTTAATCGCGTTATGGCCCGCTGTGGTGACGCGCCTTCGCCAAGATCATAAATTAGTGGCAGGGCTTCAGTCGACTCATATAGCAATGAACGGCCTTCCTTGACCGAGGTTAGATTTTTAACCCTATCCTTGACGGTGCGCCTGGTTCGGCCTGATAATTCTGCAAGTCGGTTAAGTGACTCGAGGCTCATTGTGGTGGTGTCCTATAGGGGTTTGGAAATCGTTGAAATATCGGGTGTTACACACCCTTGTAGTGTCATTTTCTTGGCAGTACCTTTTCCATCTGAAAAATTTTATGCAACAAATTGAACTTTGTTATTCATAACTTTTGCGCATCTTCTCAATTTTATCTATTGGGACTGCACCGTTTAGAAAACTTCTAATTTTGCTTTCCTTGTAACCAGTTACTTTAGCTAAGCGAGATACTTCTTTTACCGGGTCTATATCTGACTTTAACATTTGATCAATGACAAGTTGCTTTATTCCTGTTTCAGTCTTTAAGCGTTCAACCTCCATTCTGTGGAATAATTCGGCCTCCTCTATCGGAGGAGCCGATATGTTGATACTTAAACTAGCAGCTTGTTCTTGTAATTGGTCAACTTCATTGGTAAGAGATTTAACTTCGATTTCGAGTTCTTTAATTAATGGTTTTCGTTCAGCTAATGGTAAGCCAACCTTTTGAGGAAAGGGCATTTCCATTATCGTATCAGTTATCTTTTCTTTAATCTGTTGGCTAAAAAACCATGATATATATTCTTCAGTTTTCAAGTCCATTCGGCTATTTTTAAAATCATGTCTGGGGTTAAAAATAACCCCTTTTAATAAATTTTCAAGTTCACATGGGCATTTAGCTGTTTGAACATCTATCATTTCACAGAGGCCGGCAACAACATCTTTACGTGGTAAAGGCATGTTTTTCAGTTTGTACAGCTCTTTATTTTTCCTATTTAGGTCATCCACTTTCACTTGTAAATCTGTAGTAAAATCACTTATATTTTTTTTAAGGTTTAAAAAATTAAACATTCTTATTTTCCCCTATATTATGTCTTTGGTTCCGCTACCCAGCCTTTAGCAACGGCATGTTTATAGGCACAAAATTGTTCAAAATTATTATAAAATTCGAGACGTATGTTCACATCGGATTTCCATTCTTGTTCTGCTTCAATATTAATAGAATATTCATCATAAAAATCATTTGAATTACTCATTTTATTTTGCTCCACTCGTTGAATAAGTTCCTGGTTACTAGAAAGTGACACCGCACTTTCAGTATTTATGGTATTTGACGCCAGGCCGCCAATAAACTTGGGTGTATTTTTGTAGCCGCTTAAATCAAAGCAAGCAGCCATTTTTATTGCTGGTGACGTAATGTCAGCAAAACCTTTATCTACTGCTTCGGCCGCAGTAAGCCAAGTTTCATTTGCCATCATGTTGGAAATTTCATTATCTGAAAGTCCTGTTTTTTGTCGGTAGGCTGAGATCAATCCAACTTTAATTTTGCTTAAGGCCTCAGCCATTTTTTCCATATCGTCCGAGGTGCCTTGAACTAAACCCGATGGGTCGTGAATCATCAGCATTGCATTTTCTGGCATAGTGATAACGTCACCGGCCATGGCGATCACACTTGCTATTGATGCCGCTATACCATCAATAAAAACATTCACCAATGCTTTATGTGACCGCAATATGTTATAAATTGCATTACCATCAAAAACACTACCGCCGGGTGAATTAATCCGGACGTTTAATTTTCTTATATCACCAAGGCTGTTTAATTCCTGGGCAAATTTCTTTGCGTCGATTCCATCCGAAAATAGTGACGCGCCGATTTGTTCATAAATTAGAATTTCCGCTTCATGGTTACTTTTGGCTTGCATGTTGTACCAATTCATAATTTTCCTTTGTGTGCAAATAGGTTATTTTTAAAGCTTACTTAATGCTGGTAAAATATCAATGAAATCAAAACCCTCTTTAATTTCATACTCTGTTATGATCTTAATCAGCATTCGTAGTCCCGGATAACTTTCCCGGCAACTTAATACATTAAAAATTTCGACTTCCACATCTGACCATAATGGATCTGCTCCACTTGATTTATGTTTAGAGTAAGTGAGCATAAAATTATCTATGGCCATCAATAATAATTTGCATCTGTAATTTATACTCAAGTTCTCCTCCAAATAATAGAAAGCTTTTATTAAGTGGAAATTGCGCTTTTTCAATAAAAAAGTATGTCGATTAATATCTAAACATTGTTGAAGTGGACTACCTGTTTCAATATGTTCAATAAATCCATTACGTAACCATTCACGAGTAGCGGCCGATAATTGATCGCTACTGCTTAAAATTTCTGTGAGGTGTTCGTTTCGCATTTTTTCTCTTTAGTGGCGTGGTTGTTTTAACAACCCCTACTTTTTTGTTTAATTATGGCTTTCATTTTTTAGTTAAATAATTGTTGTAAGTTACTAGGCCCTTGGTAGATCTAAGAAGGTTACCGTTATACGGTGGATAACTTTTACAATATTGTGGGTTATCCACCGTACAACGGGGGATAAGTGTGTATTTATTGCAATCATTGAAAGTTATCCCCCGTTATACGGGGTTTATTTTCTGCAAAACGGGGAACTGATTTTAATTTTATCTC